>Ga0209825_1000288_pt1 | contig 44201 bp, 34 predicted proteins | sample EN8Hudsemesocosm_FD_184631 | JGI IMG/M metagenome (GOLD analysis project Ga0209825, IMG submission 184631) | Methane-oxidizing microbial communities from mesocosms in the Hudson Canyon - EN8B Hudson Canyon (SPAdes) (version 2) | ecosystem: Environmental > Aquatic > Marine > Cold seeps | place...
ACAAACAAGGTGATACATCAGAACTGAAACATTATGACTTTTATGGAGAAATATACTCATCCTGATACTTTAGCGCTTATCCCAAATCGCAGCAAGCTGCGGGGAATTAAACCCCAAAGAGATTAAATAATTGAAACGCTGGTATTAAATATGAACGGCTGTAATGAGCTTGATTCATGGTTTAAAAATGGAGGGAGATATTCTTGAACATGCCGATATAGATCGAAAACGTTTCTAAAGAATTAAAACAGGCTCTCACTATCTGAGCCAAACCAAATAATATCGACTATAGTTTAATCAGCCGCGCCTTATTTAATAGGAGAATTTTAGTGTGATAAATTTTATTTTGTTATTCTTACTTTACCTGGTTATATTTCCATTATCGGCACAAACAGCATCAATTCAAGTCTCTGGCGCTCATTGGAAAGGTTACATAGAGCCGAATGAAAAGGGTATCTATGTAGATTTAATAAAACTTGCTTACAATGATGACGCTGTACATTTTGATATTGGCAGCTTTGTTCGAGCAAAGCGCGTGTTTAATACAAAAAAGTCTGATATTTTAGTTGGCGTTTTTAAGAGCGATCTTTTGGATTTGAATGATGCCATTTTACCTAACCATCACCTTGACATTGAACACCCTACAGTAGCCATATTTGATCAAAGAAAAAACAAAATAAATAATATCAAACACTTAAATGGTCTCGTTGTAGCTTGGTATGAAGGGTACGATTATCAAAAGTATCTTCCCAAACAAGCGATTAAATACCCAGTTAATGATCTCAGGCAAGCTTTCAAGTTATTAGCATCGGGAAGAATTGATGTCGTTGTAGACCATAGCTATAACATAGACGAAAGCGATAAACTTATTTTTAAAACATGGGAATTAGCGCCCGAACGACCTATTTGGCTGGCATTTCAAGATACCAAAAGAGGTAACAAATTAAAAAATTTATTTGACAAAAGAATCAAATATTTAATCAGTACAGGCCAAATAAAGAAAATTTTTGGTGATGAATATGAAAGAGCTAATTTCGATAAAGTTTATTCACAAACTAATAAATAAAATAAACTCTCATTATTTCGTCGCTCGACATACGGTAATTCGTAGTTACAAACAATAAAGTGAAAATCCTACCTATCTCACTCGACCATTACAATAACGCCCATTTAATGAGTGGTGAATCTAGCCCAAGATAAGAGTAGTTCTCGAAAATCTTCTAAGCCACAACTCGCAGATTCTTGATCGTCGAATTCAATATCATCAGCGCTGAGTGCTTCAGGTAACTCTTCAAAGCCATTAAGGCTTGCATTAGCAGCAATAGAGACATCTTTCTCAAGAATTCTAACCGTATATTCGCTACCAACAATTTCTTGTTCTAGCGCGCTTAAATTATCAGCTTTATCAATTACATTTAATAACGCCGTTAACTTATCAGGATCGTTACCCACTTCTACTTCTAACCAAGGACCAAAAACTTCATGTTCTAAAGAGAATTTTGCTTTGGCAGAGCGAGTGGTCGGATCATTGATGAATTCATATTCCATAGGATAGCTCGGACAGTTTTTTATACCTTTATTATAGAAGATTTATTGAATAAGGGGGAGTTAACATTCTCTATCCCTCCCCTTTAATCATATTATCTGCAAAACGTTTTTTCCCAGAAAGTTAAACAGGCATTATTTTGTCAGCAAATGCTTTAGCTTTAGCAAAACGTTTACTTGAACGCTCTCCTAGTTTAACGAGCATTAAATAACAAAACGGCACCAAAAATAAACTAGTAAACGTTGAGAATAACAAACCACCAATAATTGCCACGGCCATTGGATAAGCAGCACTGTCACTTGATGCAAGAGCTAGAGGTACCATGCCGATAATTGTTGTCGCTACTGTCATAAATATTGGTCTAATACGACAAACACAAGCTTCAATAATAGGTGTAATTATGTTTTCAGTTTCTACTTTTAATTTGTTAATTTGATCTATAAGTACAATACCGTTATTAACCACTATTCCCATTAAAATTAACATGCCAATCATACCTGTATCACCCAATCCCATGCCTAAAATGGCAAAGGTCCAGTACACACCAATAAATGCTAACCCGATAGAAGACAAAATAGCAATTGGCATTAATAGCGATTCAAAAAGAGCGGCCATTACAATAAAGATTAGGGCCAAAGCAAGCAACATATTCATCATCATATCTTTCGCTGCTTTTTCATCTTGAGCAAACTGTCGTCCTAAATTCCAATCATAACCAGAAGGAAAAACAATATTGTCCATCACTTCTTGAATTTTCTCTGACGCTTCAAAACGACTCAAATCAGCTAAATTGATAGAAATCTCTAATGTCGTTCTTTGTTGTAAACGCGTGATTTGATGCATCACGGGTTGCGTATCAAATACAACTAATTGCTGTAAAGTAATCACCCTACCTTTACTCTCATAGATAGGTAACTCTTTAATGAGTTCAAGGGGAACAGCTTGTTCAGCGTTATATACCAAACGAATATCAACTTCACCTAATGTTGCATCACGAAATGACCTCAGATTTGTGCCACGAAGTGCGGTAGAAATACGACTCGCGATATCTTGGGTGTTTAAACCTAAACGTGATACTTTTTCGCGATCAATACGTAACACAAGCTCCATATTTTTATCTTCGCTACCAATACCAACTTCGGCAAAACCTTCCACATTACTTAACTGACTAATAATAGATTCACTCATTTCCATTAAACGTTTTGTCGAACTCCCGTTTAAGGTAACTTTTACCAGCTTTTCCTTTTGCTCTGACCAATCAAATGAAGGTCGAGCGATTGCAGTGTCTGGGAAACCTTTTTTAATGTCAGCTTTTAAATCGTGAAGTGTTTTAGAATAACCGTCATTGAGCTTAACGCGAGACATAGCAAAACTTGACCAAATGCGGCTATTCACTTGTTTGAATTCAAAGGCTTCTTGGTTGTCATATAAATATTGCTCCATTTCATCAACTAATTTACTGACATCTGCCAATTTTTGTTGCCCTTGAATATGGTAAACAATATTGATTTCTTTCTCTGTTTTACCTTTTTCATTATTCACATTGACCATTTGTTTGGTAAACACACCGCTAATGCAAAGCAATAAAATGACCACTCCTGTTATTTTAGGGTGGGTTAGTATTCTGGTTAAATTGGGACGATACCAGCGGTCTAATTTTCCTTGTGTGACAACCGACGATAATGCCTTATTGTCGACACGACTCAGCATAAGTGGAATAGCTGTTTTTGAAATAATTAGCGAAGCAAAAAGTGGTAAACAAATAGCGACGGCTATTTGTTCTACTAAGATAGTAATAAAGTTTTCTTCACCCATAAGAAGTGGCATAAAGACAATCGTAGTGGTGAGAGTTCCGGTGATAATCGCAATACTCACATTATCAACTCCCTTAAGAATTTTCTCGACTGACGTTAATGCCTTTTCTTGTTGCTGAAGAATGCTTTCACAAATAACCACCGAGTTATCGATAAGTAACCCAACAGCAATAAACAGTCCGGCAAGTGTTAGCATATTCAAGGTGTAGCCCAGAAAGTACATACCTGCTAAAGCAAAGCTTAACGAAATAGGTACAGAAGCAACAACAACAAATGTAATGTGGCTATTACGCAAAAATATAAATAAAACGATAAAAGATAAAACGATTCCAAGTGCGCCCGCTTTTAACAAGTCGCCTAATGACTCTTGAATTTCTTCACCACTATTATCTTTTATGTCAATATTGATACCTTTAAAGTCATCTTCTTGGCGAAGCGCTTCAATGAGTATAGCGATGTTATTGGTGACATCGACAACATTGGAATCAGACTCCTTAAAGACTTCTAAGCCGACTGACTTCTTACGGTCTGTTCTTATTTCACTATTTTTTGGCGGAGAAGCTAAGCTAACCTTAGCGACTTCACTTAACCGAACACCCGCCTTTACTTGAAAGTTTTTGATGTCAGCTAAACTTTGGTATTCGCCCTCAGGTGAAACTCTAAACTTTCTGCCGCCGTTAAGAATTGAACCCGATTTAACGAGGAAATTACTCTCTCGTAAGTCTTGTACTAACTTCGCTTGATCAACACGATTCATGGCTAATTTTATACTGTCTAAGTGAATTTCAATGTTGGGCTTTACAACGCCTCGCATTTCAACCTTGCCAACACCTTGAAGCCGTTCGAGAGGGTTTTTAAGTTTTTTATCAATAAAGTCATAAGCCGTTGAAAGATTTTTATCGCCTGATAACACTATGCTTAACACGGGTATGTCTTGAGTAGAAAATTTTTCCACCCATACTTTCTGCACATCATCAGGCAAAAGATGGCGTACCATGTCAACTTTTTCACGTACATCCAATATTTTACTGTCGAGATCAACACCCAGTCCCATAATGACCTGAATTGAAGCACTGTCTGCACGACTTCTCGATCGCAGTTCAGTGATACCACCTAAAGTAGAAACAGCTTCTTCTATAGGCCGCGTAATTAAACGTTCGACCTCTTCAGGTGTAGCGCCACTGTATGGCACATTAATAAAAGCAACGGGAATGTTCAGTGCTGGCCAACTTTCTTGCGGTAACAATTTACTGGCTATAAGACCGGTGACGAAAAGTGACAACATCAACATTGCCGTAGTAACCGGGCGTTTTATCGCTAAGGCGGTTAACCAAACTGTTGCAGGTAAATCAAAAATACTCTGCTTTATGCCTTTCTTTTTAGTGGTCGCAGAAGTCATATTATGCCTCAGCACTATTTTTAGACAGTTCACTATCCGTTCTTGGATTCTCAGGATCATTGCATTCAACAATGTATTTCTTCCTGTCGAACAAGCTATACAGCACAGGAATTAACAACAAGGTCAGCACAGTAGCGACCAGTAAACCGCTCATTACTGTAATAGCGAGTGGCGCTCTTAATTCAGCCCCTTCCCCGCTACTGAACGCTAAAGGTGCTAAGCCTAAGATAGTGGTTAATGACGTCATGATAATTGGACGAAAACGTGAACGACTTGCTTGCATAATCGCTGTTAGTTTATCAACGCCTTTATGTCGTAACTGATTAATTCTATCAACCAATACGATCGCGTTATTCACTACGATCCCCGTTAACATGATTACACCAATTAGCACGATAACACTGATATTAGTGCCCGTAACGTACAATCCTAAAACAGAACCTAACACGGCAAGGGGAATAGAAAATAAAATAATGAAGGGATTTAATAACGACTCAAACTGCGAGGCCATCACTAAATAAACCAAAAATACAGCTAAGGCTAGCGCCATCATTAATGAAGAAAAAGAGCTTTCCATTTCTTCATTTTGGCCGGCAACTTTTGCTTTAAGATTGAAAGGTAAATAGAGTTCTTTCACTAAGTCTTCAGCCTTAGCTGCCGCCTCAGATAAATCACCGTAAGCTAAAGATGCTGAAATAATAGCAACACGACTTTGATCAATGCGATTAATTTCATTAGGGCCAATACTTTCAGTAATACTGGCTACTGAAGATAAAGGTAACGATTTTGCTTGTTGTGAATTCACCGTTAGCTGACGGATAGCTTGTGCAGAATTTCTAGCGCTTTCATCTGCCCTGACTAAAATATCAACTTGTCTGTCTTGTAAGTTATATTTACTTGCTACCGAACCTGCGATTTTAGTTACTAGCTGATCCGCAATGTCTGAAGCCTTTAGCTCTAAACTTGCTAAACGTTCATTATCGAAACTGATTTTCAACTCAGGCTGCCCTGCTCGCAAACTATTATTGAGATCGATAAACTGTTTGTCCATCGACATTATTTCCATTAACTGGTCGCTGTATTTTTTTAGACCCTCCAGATCGTATCCTGACAAAATAATTTGTAGAGGACGTTCCGTGGTGAACATTTCTGTTTGTACAATTTCTGCACTTACATCTGCCATCTGTGCAACTTTAGCGCGTACAACCGACTTCACAGCTTCAATATCATCACTACTTTTAAGCGCAACTAGAAGCTGCCCCCAGTTTTCACCACCTTTACTGGCTGAACTCATCATTAAGCTGCCACTTCCTGCTAATGAATAACTGTGTTTTACACGTTCATCTTTAGCAATTGTTGCCGCGAGGTCTTTCAAGCGTTTGTCTGTAATATAAATAGGTGTGCCTTGCGGCAAGGTTAATTCAATCGTAAATTCTGACTTCGCGACTTCAGGCACTAATTCAACAGCAATTCGAGGGAATAAACTCATTACAACAAAAGCAAAGGCGATACTAAGACCCACTAAAACCGTCCTATTTTCGAGGGACAATTTCAATAATCCACTGTAAGCAGATGCTATTTTTTCAAAATATAAGCTAAATACTCTATGCGCAGGTTTAAAAATAAAACTGACGATTTTTGTAAGTAAATTTGTAATAAGTAACAATGCTTTAGTTAATATTAACGGTAAATAATTAAACACTAATAGGAATGGAAATGCTGAAATTTGAATGATTATTTTAACAATCTTCTTTCTTGATGTAAGCGGTATATTAGGCGTTTCATTTTCTAATACTTCATCGTTATTTTCGTCCAGCATTTTATCTTTACTAAATTGGCGCGATGCTAACATCGGAATTAACGTTAACGCTACGACCAAGGAAGCTAATAAAGCAAACGTAACTGTCATTGCTTGATCACTGAATAATTGTCCGGCGAAACCTGTAACAAAAGCTAAAGGGAAAAATACGGCTAAAGTGGTCAAAGTAGAAGCAATTACGGCACCAGATACTTCATCAGTACCTTTGACTGCGGCTTCAATTATACTTGCGCCTTTTTCACGATATCGTGCGATATTTTCGAGAACAACGATTGCGTTATCAACCAATAAACCAACGGCTAAAGCAATGCCTCCCAACGACATGATGTTAAGACTGATATTATAAGCGAACATTAAATTAAACGTGGCGATAATTGAAATAGGTATCGCTAATGAAATAATGATGGTGTTGAAAAAGTTACCTAAGAATAAATACAGGATGAGCATGGCAAGAAGCCCACCTAAAATAGCGGCACTTTTCACTTCATCTACGGCATTAACGATAAATTCAGATTGATCATAAATAACGGTAAAAGTAAGTTCTTCAGGTAAGGTTTCTTCAAGCTCTGCTAATTTATCGTTAACAGCTTTGGCAACGGTTACCGTATTCGCATCACCCTCTTTGTATATGGCAAGTTCAATCGCTTCATTGTTATTAATACGCGTAATATCTGTACGTTCTTTTTCTCCATCAATCACTTGTGCAATATCTTTAAGATAGACAGTTTTACCATCGGCTTGCTTAATAATCATATTGCTAAGTTGTTCTAACGAAACAAATTGATTAACCGTTCTCACTAAATATTCTTGTTGACCGTCATACACGCGCCCCGCAGACATATTAATATTTTCACTTTGAATGCGTGAAACGATGCTTTGTGCTGTTATGCCTCGGCGTGCTGCTTTTTCTTGATCAAAAACAACTTGTATTTCTTGCTGCAAACCACCACCTAACTGCACGGCAGCAACACCAGAAATAGTTTCAAGTTGTCGTTTTATTTCTTGTTCGGCAAATGTACGTATTTTTTTTAATGCGCGAGGATGGGTATTTTCAGTTGATAAGCCTAAACGAATAATCGGATCAAGTGCGGGATTAAAGCGCAGAATAACAGGCTTATTAACATCTTTAGGTAACGAAATAATATCGAGTTTTTCTCGAACATTTTGCGTAGCAAAATTCATTGCTACGCCCCACTCGAATTCAATAACCACATCTGACTTCCCAGCTTTAGAAATCGAATGTACTTTGCGAATACCTTTAACAACGCCTACTGACTCTTCAATAGGTTTACTGATTAATTGTTCAATTTCAGCAGGAGCCGCGCCAGGGTTTTCAGTTCTTACGGTTAACGTTGGATAAGAAAGGTCTGGCAACAAAGAAACAGAAAGACGTGAAAAACCTACCATGCCAAATAACATCACAGCGAGCGTAAACATCGCTACTGTAACAGGGCGCTTAACCACAGTACTAACAATACTCATAAAAAATAATTCCTTTAGATTTATCGGTTAGGTAAAAGCAAAACCATATTCATTTGTTTGTGTCGCTTAACTTTCTGCCGCTTCCTTTACGGTATTATTATCAGTACTTTGTTTTGTACTTTCTTCTTCAGGCTCTTCTTCGCCAATTATTTTCACTGGGCTATCAATTTTTAAACCTTGTTGACCTACAATCACTATGGGTTCTTCCGCGTTTAATGGCGTTAATATTTCAACAAAACCATTTTGTTCAAAACCGGTAACAACAGTAACTTTTTTTGCTTTATGATCTTGAATAACGAATAAGCTTGTTTCCGTGTCTGTCACAAGCAAAGCATTTTGTGGCACTATTTGCGCATTGTCATGAACATCAAGGGTTAATGACACTTTTGCGAACATGCCAGGCTTCAAGACATGATCATCATTATTCACTTTCAACGTTACTTTAAAAGTACCTGACTCTGTATCAATAATCGGTGAAATCAAACCGACAGTTGCTGGTACTGATTTTTCGTTAGCAGGGAAATTCAAATAAGCTTTTTGATTAATATGAACATTATTCATTTCAGATTCAGGCAAATAAACAACACCTTGCAAAGTATCTAATGCAACTATTGTGAACATTTCGCTACCTGCGTTTGCGGTCATGTTGCCTTCTTTAACCATTCTTGAGGCAATAACACCTGATATTGGTGCCCTAACTTTAGAATCTCGCACTTTTATCTTGGCAACTTTCTGTTGGTTTCTTCTCGTTTTAACTAAAAACTCGAGTTTTTCTAAATCTTTAGCTGGAATTAACTGTTTGCCATCGATGGGTCTACTACGATTATATTCTGCAACGGCTGAATCCACATCTATGGTAGTACGTTCTAGTTCTAATAAATAGTTTTCAGAATCAATCTCAGCTAATACTTGCCCTTTGACTACAGACATTCCCTCTTCAACAAGTATTTTCTCAATCATTCCATCAACTTTATTGGTCACTTTACTTTCAGATTTTGCTTCAAGTACCGCAGTAGTTCTATAGGTATTTGTTATGGTTCGATTCTCAACGAGCGTTGTTTCTACAGGTACCTTATATACTTTTTTTTCTTTCTCTTCGGTTTTATCTTCATTACAAGCACTTAAAGCTGTAACTAAAAATAATGGTAATAATAATGAGGTAAAGAGTGAATTAAGGCGCATAACGGTCCGTTGTTTTATAATTATAATTATACCTATTTTATCCGCATAGGTTACTAATATACAAATAGCTTTTGTTGGTTATTAAAAATTCAATTGTAACCAGTTATGATTATTAATATGTATGAAGTTCTTCATTAAAATAAATGTTTAAAATGTAGAACAGCGACTAGAGTTTAATAAGTTATTTAGCAAAAATAAATATAAGGTGAATATGTCCAAATCATTGGCATTCGAAAAAATGGGCGGGAGAAATAGCCTAATACACATAAATAAAATATTTTACGATAAGGTTTATAAACATCCGTGGTTAAAGCAATATTTTGAACATATCCCGCAACAACATATTGAAGACCAGCAAGTGGATTTCATGCAAAAAGTACTAGGTGGCGAAAACTTATATGTGGGTAAAGCTCCACCTGTGGCACATATGCACATTTTAATTAATGAAGAAATCTTTCAAGTAAGAAAACAACTATTAGAAGAAGCTTTTGTTGAAGCTTTCGCTAAACAAGAGCTTATTGATAAATGGCTAGCTTTAGATAACTCATTTAAACGCATTCTTTTTAAAGATTCATCTGCTCAATGTAAAAGACGATTTAAAACTGATGATATTTTAGATTTCCCTAACCCACAAAGATAACTATTTGCTAAAGCTAAAGATATTAATATGGTTTTCAAAAGAGAATAATTAAATTTAAAGCCTGAACTTAATGCATTATGATTAACAGGAAAAATTTTATCTTCTTATCAGGGTTGTTGAATGTCTCTCATTAAATTTTTATCTTTAGCTATTTGCACGTCAGTTATATGTGTACTCCCTGCCATTGCCAACGATAAGGGCGAATCACCTGTTCGTGAACTCACTGGCTTTGAAAATTTAAATGAAAGTCAGCCATTATGGGAATTTGGAGTTGGCGGTGGCGCTGTTGAAGTGGCGGATTACCCAGCTTCCAGCGAACGAAACTTTATCGCTTTAGCCGCTCCCTATGTAGTTTATAGAGGCGATGTGTTTCGTGTTGGTGGAGAAGGAGGGATGCGTGCGGTGGTGGTTGAAACCAACGATTTTGAATTAGACTTATCTTTTGGAGGCGCATTCCCTGCCGACAGTGAAGACAACACTTCGCGAGCGGGCATGCCTGAATTAGATTTCCTCTTTGAAGTAGGCCCACAGTTAATTTATCGCGTTAAAGATTTTAAATTAAAGAACGGCGGTGATGGAAGGTTAAAAGCTCGATTACAAGCAAGAGCAGTATTCTCAACTGATTTTAATAGAATAGATGGTCGTGGTTTTGTTGTCGAGCCCACACTTTCTTACCAACAACGCGGTGTTATTTTTAAAGAAACGGGATTAAGAATAGCATTTAGTATGAGCTACGCTTCAGAAGAATTACAAGATTACTTTTATCAAGTTGATTCAGTTTTTTCGAATAGTAATCGAGCACAATATGATGCTAAGTCTGGCTATTTGGGTGCAGCTCTTTCGATGGGTTTATCATTTCCAGTTCATAAAAACATTCGGGGTTTCTTAACAGGATCAACACAGTTTCACCAAGGTTCTGCGAACCCAAATAGCCCACTCTATGAAAAAGACGTCACCTATAGTTTCGGCATTGGATTTGTGTGGCGAATGTACGAAAGTGATGCAAAAGCAAATTGGTAGTTATATACAATCGGTAATAATGGATCACACCAATAAAACAAAGCAATGTTTTAGCATGATAAAAGGATAAGACTATAAGGTTAATTCAACCGTTTTAGTAATGTAAATATCAAATATTATGCTTAATAAAATAATATTTATAATGAGTTGATGAACTTACATTTCTATTTAAGGTCTACTTAGCAAAGGAAGGTATTTCGAAGGAATTTTACAATAAAAGGTTTTAAATTTGCAATTTCCATATCAGTCATTCTGCATTTACTTGTTGTTTTATTATTAATTAATACAACAGATGAACCGATCAAGAATTTGACTGAAAAACCTAAAATGGAGCCTATTAAGAGCTTCATATATTACAAGCCGATTGAAGATGTAAAAAAAACATTAGAAACAACGCTAGTTAAAGATAAAATAACGAAAGAGCAAGAAGAAATAGTGCCACCTGAAAAAGAGGCTAAATTAGCGGATAAAGATAATATCCCAAAAACGCCACAAAATAAGCCAAAGGTACAAAACGAACAGCCAGCTGCTTTAACAAAAGTAATAGTTCCACCATTAAAAGATGAACAAAAACAAACGATAACAAAATATAAAAGCATGCAAAGCTTATCTCGCCTTAAAGATAGAATTAATAAAGAAATCATCGATCAAGAAATGTACAACTCTTCAAAGCCTAATACAGGTTCTGTAATGTTTGGTAAACCCAATTATGTTCCGCACTCCTTTGTTGAGGATTCTGAAAAAAAGTTAATAGATTCAACCGATACTCAGGTAGGGAATGGCTTTAGTGTTACAAAAAATGACAATGGAACTTGTACGTTAACTGAAGATTTATCGGTTATTGGACTTCAAGGGAAAACAACATCAAGTTTTGGGTGTGGCTTATCGAAAGAAGAAAAGAATTTTAAAAACCATATGAAAAAAGTCCTTAAAAAATTAGGGAAATAAATGGGTATCATGAATATCAGCCCATGGTCCCTAATTCTCCAGTTAAATATTTAAATACAATGCACTGAACTGCTAGCTTAACTTCATCGTTACAGATTATTAAAGCGCTGCACTTACCTAATGACAAGAGATTATTGATAATTTTTTATCAATATTAGAACACCTATATTAAGGTTCGGATATTAAAATTTAATGACCCATCTTTGTTGATGCTTGCGAGAATGTTAAAAAGCATCTATAGCTTATGTCTAAAGCAATAAATATGGATGATTATGAGGATGTAAAAACCTCGACTTTAGTATTATATGATTTCATGATTTTTAATTTTTTATATCATTTTCAATAAGTAACGAACACACTGCAACTAGTATAACCGTGACTTCTACCAACTATAGATCGCATGAATAGTGCTTATTTGATCAAGTGATTAGTAGTAGAAAGAAAATCAGGTAGAATGTACACAAAATTTTAAACTGCTAATTAAAATCTTATTAGCATATCAAGTTAGAGAGAGAATTAAATGAATCTTTATTTAGAATATATCAACGAAATTGAAAGTCGTAAGAATGATCTTGGCCTAGCACCTAAACCTATTGATAGTGCTGATTTATTAGCTGAAATTATCACGCAAATTAAAGATCAAGAGAACGAGTACCGAGCTGATTCTCTTAACTTCTTCATCTATAACACATTACCTGGCACAACAAGTGCTGCTGGTGAAAAAGCAAAATTCTTAAAAGAAATTATTTTAGCTGAAATTGTTGTCGCTGAAATTACACCTGTATTTGCTTTTGAATTACTTTCTCACATGAAAGGTGGTCCTTCAATTGAAGTATTGCTAGATCTTGCCTTAGGTGATGATGCTGAGTTAGCTTCTCAAGCTGCAGCGGTATTAAAAACACAAGTATTCTTATACGACGCAGATACAAGCCGTCTTGAAGCTGCTTTCAAAGCAGGTAGCGCGGTTGCTAAAGACATTCTTGAAAGCTACGCACAAGCTGAGTTTTTCACTAAACTTCCAGAAGTAGCTGAAAAAGTTGAAATTGTTACTTATATTGCTGGTGAAGGCGATATCTCAACTGATTTATTATCTCCGGGCCATCAAGCTCACTCACGTGCTGACCGCGAATTACACGGCCAATGCATGAGTACTCCAGAAGCGCAAGCCGAAATTAAAGCATTACAAGTTAAGTACCCTAACGCAAAAGTTATGTTAATTGCTGAAAAAGGCACTATGGGTGTTGGTTCATCTCGTATGTCTGGTGTTAATAACGTTGCATTATTGGCAGGTAAACAAGCAAGTCCATACGTACCATTCATCAACATTGCTCCTGTAGTTGCGGGTACTAACGGTATTTCTCCAATCTTTCTTACTACCGTAGATGTAACGGGTGGTATTGGTCTTGATCTTAAAAACTGGGTTAAGAAAGTTGATGCTAGTGGCAACAACGTTGTTGACGAAAATGGCGATGCGGTATTAGAAGAAGCATACTCTGTAGCGACTGGTACTGTATTAACTATCGACACTAAAGCGATGAAGTTATACAACGGCGATAAAGAACTTGCTGATATCTCTTCAGCCTTTACACCACAGAAAGTAGAGTTCATGAAAGCTGGTGGTTCTTACGCGGTAACATTTGGTAAGAAATTACAAACGTTCGCTGCTGAAACTCTTGGCGTAGCAACACCACCGGTATATGCAACTTCAAAAGAAATTTCACATGAAGGTCAAGGTTTAACGGCTGTTGAAAAGATTTTTAATAACAACGCTGTTGGCGTAATGTCTGCGACACCATTGCATGCAGGCTCAGATGTACGTGTAAAAGTGAACATTGTTGGCTCTCAAGACACTACAGGTCCTATGACATGTCAAGAACTTGAAGCAATGGCAGCATCTACTATTTCTCCTTTAGTTGATGGTGCATACCAATCAGGTTGTCACACAGCATCAGTATGGGATAGCAAAGCTAAAGCGAACATTCCTAAATTAATGAGTTTCATGAATAAGTTCGGTCTCATTACTGCACGTGACCCGAAAGGCGTTTACCATGCAATGACTGATGTTATTCATAAAGTACTAAACGATATCACAGTAGACGATCGCGCAATCATCATTGGTGGTGATTCTCATACTCGTATGTCTAAGGGTGTAGCCTTTGGTGCTGACTCGGGTACAGTAGCAATAGCACTTGCCACTGGTGAATCGGCTATGCCTATTCCTGAGTCTGTAAAAGTTACTTTTAAAGGTAACATGCAAGGCCACATGGATTTCCGTGATGTAGTTCATGCTACTCAAGCACAAATGCTTAAGCAATTTGGTGGTGAGAACGTATTCCAAGGTCGTATTATTGAAGTTCATATTGGTACGCTATTAGCTGACCAAGCATTTACCTTTACAGATTGGTCTGCAGAAATGAAAGCAAAAGCTTCTATCTGTATTTCTGAAGATGAAACATTAATTAAATCACTTGAACTTGCTAAGAGCCGTATCCAAATAATGATCAACAAGGGTATGGAAAACGAAGCGAAAACACTTAACGGATTAATCGCTTTAGCTGACAAACGTATCGAAGGCATTAAATCAGGTGAAACGCCTGCATTAGCACCAGATGACGCAGCTAAATACTACGCAGAAGTTGTGATTGATTTAGATGTTATTGACCAGCCAATGATTGCTGATCCAGATGTAAACAACGAAGATGCTTCTAAACGTTATACTCATGATGTTATTCGCCCTGTTTCATACTACGCTGATAAATCAGTTGATTTAGGTTTTGTTGGCTCTTGTATGGTTCACAAAGGTGATATGCAAATTATCGCTCAAATGTTCCGTAATATGGAAGCACAAGGTAACAAAATAGAATTTAAAGCACCACTCGTTGTTGCTCCACCAACTTACAATATTGTTGATGAGCTTAAAGCTGAAGGCGATTGGGATATTTTACAGAAATATTCAGGTTTTGAATTTGACGATGCTGTACCTAAAAATGCTGCACGTACTAAATACGAAAACATCATGTATCTTGAACGTCCAGGTTGTAACTTATGTATGGGTAACCAAGAAAAAGCTGAACCTGGTGATACAGTTATTGCTACCTCAACGCGTTTATTCCAAGGCCGTGTTGTTGCAGATACTGCAGAGAAAAAAGGTGAATCACTACTTGGCTCAACACCGTTAGTTGTTCTTTCAACTATGCTAGGTCGTTTCCCTTCAATCGAAGAGTACAAATTAGCAGTAGAAGGTATCGATTTAACTCGATTTTCTCCTCCTACACATGAAATGACGACTAAATACACTGCTCAGGCAGTACCGGTTACAGTGGTATAATTCGCATCTAGAGACTCTATTTAAGTGTATTAAGTAGAAACGTTAGAATAAAACATAAAGGGTATTTTTTAGTTGAGCGGGGTAACTTGCAATCAACTATTAATACCCTTTTTTATATGCGTTTAAAATTTTGAAGATAAGTGATTAACGATTAAATCTAAATAAAGATAATGCTTATTACTGAGCTGGGCATTCAATGTTAGCTGATAGTGAAGGCATAATTAAATTTGGTGAAAACTTTCTGTCATCAAACCTTTCAACACCTGTTAATACCTCAATGGTATAACCATAAGTGCCACAAATTTCATAAGATTGTCTCATCATAAACGTAGCAAGTTCACCAAAGTGAGTATCAGACTTTGCATTCACCTGTAAGTGATATTTATTATCCGACAGTTTAGTTTGCTCAAATTGAATATTGTGATCAAAATCCCATTGTGGAGCACCATTTTCTGTATCAATATTGCTGCATGCTGATAAAGCAATGAACGCTATAACCAAAGTAAGTAAACGCATGATAAATCCTTTTTAAAGTAATAATTGATATTATAAAATAAAAAACCAGCATGAATGCTGGTTTTTATAGTCTAGTTAAAAAAGAATTTTACTTCTTTTTCTTTACCGCTTTTGCATTTGGTAAATCAGTAATTGAACCTTCAAAAATTTCAGCCGCTAAGCCGATTGATTCGTTCAATGTTGGGTGAGCATGTATTGTTAAACCAATATCTTCTGCATCTGCGCCCATTTCAACAGCTAAACAGATTTCACCAAGCATTTCGCCCGCATTGATACCAACGATAGCACCACCAAGTATGCGACCCGTATCTTTTTCAAAGATTAACTTAGTTTTGCCTTCAGTACGACCAGAAGCAATAGCACGGCCAGAAGCAGCCCATGGGAAGTTAGCAACTTCAATGTTTAAACCTTGCTCTTTCGCTTCAGTTTCTGTAACGCCAGTCCAAGCCATTTCTGGGTCAGTGTAAGCAACGGAAGGGATACAACGAGGATCAAATACGTGTTTCTTGCCTGAAATTACTTCTGCAGCACAATGCGCTTCATGAACCGCTTTATGTGCAAGCATAGGTTGACCAACAACGTCACCAATTGCAAAAATATGTGGAACGTTAGTACGTAGCTCGTTAGTTACATTGATGAAACCACGCTCGTCAACATTAACGCCAGCTTTGTCAGCAGCAACTAAATGTCCGTTTGGCTTACGACCAACAGCAACTAAAATCTTGTCGTAACGTACAGGTTCTGCAGGTGCTTTTTTACCTTCAAAAGTAACGTATAAACCGTCAACTTTTGCTTCAACTGCAACAACTTTAGTCGACAACATAATGTTGAAGTTTTTCTTGTTGTAGTTAGTGTAAATTTTAACAATGTCTTTATCAGCAGCAGGTACTAATTGCTCAGCAAATTCAACCACTGAAACATTAGAACCTAAAGCTCTGTATACGGTACCCATTTCTAGACCGATAATACCGCCACCCAATACAAGCATTTCACCAGGAACGTCATGAAGTTCTAGAGCGCCTGTTGAATCAATAACACGTGGGTCATCATTTGGAATGAAAGGTAAATCGATAACAGAAGAACCTGCAGCGATAATAGCATTATCAAAAGTAACGGTAGTTTTCTGGCCGTCATTGCCTTCAACTTCAATTGTTTTATCTGAAGTGAATTTACCGTAACCATAAACTGTAGTTACTTTACGTGCTTTAGACATTCCGCCTAAACCACCAGTAAGTTGAGATACTACACTGTCTTTCCAGTCGCGGATTTTGTCTAAATTGATTTCTGGCTTACCAAATGTAACACCGTGAGAAGCCATTGCAGCTGCATCATCAATAACTTTAGCAACGTGAAGTAATGCTTTTGATGGGATACAACCAACGTTTAAACAAACGCCACCTAATGTTTTACGGCTTTCTATTAATACTACATCTAAACCTAAATCTGCTGCGCGAAATGCAGCTGAATAACCACCTGGGCCTGAACCTAATACGACTACTTGAGTTTTAATTTCGTTACTCATGCTTACCTCAAATTTGATTTTTATGATGATAAAACGCAAATACGAGCTTTATCATTTACTTGTTGTTTGTATATTTATAATTCTGTCGGCGATTTTACTCTTTGTGAATAAAAATCGCCAACTTTAAATCGACTGCATTTATATAAAATTTACAAAATCAATTGACGAATATCAGACATTACACTCGCCAGATGCACAGTAAAGCGTGCTGCGAGTGCGCCGTCAATTACACGATGGTCGTATGACATTGATAATGGCAACATAAGTTTAGGCTCAAAATCCTTACCATTCCATTTTGGTTTCATTTCTGATTTAGAAACACCCAAAATAGCAACTTCTGGTGCATTAACGATTGGCGTAAATGCCGTACCGCCGATACCACCCAAGCTTGAAATAGTAAAACAACCGCCTTGCATGTCAGATGCTTTCAATTTGCCGTCACGTGCTTTCATACTAATTTCTAAAAGCTCACGAGATAACTGATGTATACCTTTCTGGTCAACATCACGTACTACCGGAACAACTAATCCGTTTGGCGTATCAACCGCAACACCAATGTGAATGTACTTTTTAAGAATTAAGCTTTCACCGTCTTCACTTAAGCTTGAGTTAAACGTAGGGAATTCACGTAAAGCATCTGCTGCAGCTTTCAAAATAAACACTAAAGGTGTAATTTTAAAACCTAACTTTTTCTTTTCACAAATTACGTTTTGTTCTTTACGGAACGCTTCAACATTAGTGATATCAGCTTCATCAAATTGAGTAACATGTGGAATAGTTACCCAGTTACGATGTAAGAATGGACCTGATATTTTTTGAATACGTGTTAACGGTTTAGTTTCAATTTCACCAAACTTAGCGAAATCGATAACTCGAGCACTTACAACTTGTAAACCACCTTCGCCAGCAGCAACTGAGCTGCCTGCATTAGCTTTGGGGCGAGAAAGCTCGTATTTCACGTAAGACTGTACGTCTTCTTTTAAAATACGTCCTTTATTACCCGTGCCTTTTACTAAGGTTAAATCAACACCAAATTCACGCGCAATTCGACGAATTGATGGTGAAGTATAAATGCTACCTTTTGAAGCCACTTTACCCGCTTGAGGATGGTGCGGAACAGGTGCTGCTTTTGCAGCAGGTGCCGGCTTAGCTTTAGGAGCTTCAACCACTTTTTCAGCGACTGGAGCAGCAACTACTTCAACAGGTGCGCCACTTGAAGTCTCAAGTTTAATAACAATAGAACCCTGCTTTACTTTTCCGCCAACGCTAACAAATACTTCTTTAACGGTACCTGCATGCGACGATGGAACATCCATGGTTGCTTTGTCTGTTTCTAATGTGATTAAACCATCTTCTACTTCAATCACATCTCCAACATTTACTAAAACGTCAATGATTTCTACTTCACCGTCTTCGCCAATGTCTGGAACTATAATATCTATAATTTCGCTTGCCGCTGAAACTGGAGCAGCAGGAGCTTCAACAGCAACAGGTTCAGGCGTAGCTTCAACAGCAACAGGTGCAACCGTTTCAGTTTCAGCTGGAGCTGATTCGTCAGCACTTGCAGACGAAGATGTCATTTCAGCAATCACATCCCCTTCTTTTATTTTATCGCCAACGCTGACCATTAATGCAGATAACTTCCCTGCAAATGGTGCTGGAATATCCATTGATGCTTTATCAGTTTCAACAGTAACAATACCTTCGTCTGCTTCAAGATCGTCACCAACCGCAAAACAAATTTCTATAATTTCAACTTCGTCGCCACCAACATCAGGGACTAGAATTTTTTGACTATCTGACATAATAATTCTCCGTGCCTGAATTAAGCGTAAAGTGGGTTAAGTTTTTCAGTGTCAATATCAAAGCGTTTAATCGCTTCAGTTACCACTGAACGGTCAACATCGCCACGATTCGCTAACTCAAATAATGAAGCAACAACAACATAAGCTGCATTCACTTCAAAGTGAGTACGCAAATTAGCGCGACTATCACTACGACCAAAACCATCTGTTCCTAGACAACGGTACTCAGTATCAATGTATGCACGCACTTGCTCTGAGTAGTTTTTAATGTAATCAGTTGCGGCAATTGCTGGACCTTTTTCTTTGGTAATAACAGAAGTAATATAAGCTTGTTTTTGCTCACTTTCTGGGTGAAGCATATTCCAACGAGCTACGTCTTGACCGTCACGTGTTAATTCATTAAACGACGTTACTGAATAAACATCACTTGAAACACCGTAGTCAGCGCTAAGAATTTGCGCCGCTTCACGTACTTTTTCCAAGATAGTACCTGAGCCCATTAACTGAACATTAGCTTTCGCTTTTTTCGCAGTTACGGTTTCAAGTTTGTAAATACCTTTAATAATTTCATCTGAAATATCTTTATTATCAGGTAATGCTGGATGCTTATAGTTTTCGTTCATCAACGTCATGTAGTAGAAAATGTTTTCGTTATTTTCATACATACGGCGCAAACCATCACGAACAATTACAGCGATTTCATAGCCATAAGTTGGGTCGTATGTTACACAGTTAGGGATTAAACCCGCTTGTACATGTGAATGACCATCTTGATGCTGTAAGCCTTCGCCATTCAGGGTTGTACGACCCGCAGTAGCGCCTAATAAGAAACCTTTGGCTTGGCTATCGCCAGCAGCCCAGGCTAAATCACCTACACGTTGAAAACCAAACATTGAGTAGTAAATGTAGAATGGGATAGTGGTCGCGTTACAAGTAGAGTAAGACGTACCCGCAGCAACCCAAGATGCCATAGCACCTAATTCATTAATACCTTCTTGTAAAACCTGACCTTTTTTATCTTCACGATAATATGCAACTTGGTCAGCATCTTGTGGAATGTATTTTTGTCCTTCATTAGCGTAAATACCCACTTGGCGGAATAAACCTTCCATACCAAAAGTACGCGCTTCATCAGGAATGATTGGAACGATACGCTTGCCAATTTTCTTATCTTTCAATAATGCATTTAAAACACGAACAAATGTCATCGTTGAAGAAACTTCACGATCACCCGAACCTTTCAAAATGGCATCAAATACTTTAAGTGGTGGAATTTCTATACTTTCATCTGCTTGCACACGACGAGCAGGTAAAGAACCACCTAAAGCTTCACGACGAGCTTTCATGTACTTGAACTCTTCGCTATCTTCAGGGAATCGATAGAAAGGTAAATCAGCAATTTCGTCATCGTTAATTGGCATATTAAAACGATCACGGTAATGTTTAATCGCTTCTACATCCATTTTCTTAACGTTATGTGCAATGTTTAATGCTTCGCCTGAAGCACCTAAACCAAAACCTTTAACTGTTTTCGCTAGAATTACTGTTGGACGACCTTTAGTTTCCATCGCTTTTTTGTATGCGGCATAAACTTTAACAGGATCATGACCACCACGATTTAAGCGATAAATGTCTTCGTCAGACATATTAGCAACCAAAGCTGCTGTTTCAGGATACTTATTGAAGAAGTTTTCGCGAGTGTATTTACCACCCTTCGCTTTACAATTTTGGTATTCACCATCAACCGTTTCTTCCATAAGTTGTAGAAGTTTACCTGAAGTATCACGGGCAATAAGTGCATCCCAGTATGAACCCCAAATAACTTTAACAACTTCCCAACCAGCACCACGGAATGTACCTTCAAGTTCTTGGATGATTTTGCCATTACCACGAACAGGGCCATCTAAGCGCTGTAAGTTACAGTTAATAACAAACGTTAAGTTATCTAAACCTTCACGAGAAGCTAAACCAATAGCACCTAATGATTCTGGCTCATCAGTTTCACCGTCACCTAAGTAACAATAAACACGTTGTGCTGAACAATCTTTAATACCACGATCTGTTAAATATTTAAGGAAACGTGCAGTATAAATAGCTTGTAATGGACCAAGACCCATTGAAACTGTTGGAAACTGCCAAAAATCTTTCATCAAATGAGGATGAGGATAAGACGATAAACCTTCACCATCACACTCTTGTCGAAAGTTATTCATTTGTGATTCAGTTAAACGACCTTCTAGAAAAGAGCGTGCGTAAATTCCCGGAGCAATATGCCCCTGTGAGAAAATAAAATCACCGCCATCTTTTTCAGATGCTGCTCTAAAGAAGTGGTTAAAACCAACATCATAAAGCATGGCAGAAGAAGCAAAACTTCCGATATGACCACCAAGGTCTAAATCTTTTTTCGATGCACGAAGTACCAACACTAAAGCGTTCCAACGAATAGCAGCACGAATACGAGCTTCTATTGTTTGGTCGCCGGGCATATTTGGCTCTTGCCCAGGAGGAATAGTATTTACGTAAGCTGTTTTAGCTTCAAAGGGTAAATGCGTGCCACTGCGACGAGCGCGGTCAATAAGTTTTTCTAAAATGAAATGTGCGCGATCTGGACCTTCATTTTCAAGAATAGAATCCATAGATTCTAACCACTCTTGTGTTTCCAATGAATCTAAATCAATCTTCGGGAGCTCAGACATAATTACTTAGTCTCCAATAGTTAGTAAGTATAAAGTTAAATTTCTGTGCTTAAAGATAGTCAATTTTCATATAATTACATGGTTTGATTATCGTTAAACGGTTATTTTCTTATCTTATTTTTTCTATTTAATATTCACTACGTTGCATTCTTCGCATTGATCTTTCCATGCGACTATCTTCTTGTGTCATTTTAAGCAGAACTTCCTCTATAAAAGCGAGGTGGCGATGACTTGCTCCCCAGGCTTTTTGTGGTTGTCCACTAATAATTGCGTCTAGCAAGCGTTTTCTAAATTCAGCCATTTGTGCAAATATATCAGGCCGCTTTGCTAACACTGTTAAGTTTTGTTCGATATTATCAATCAACAAGCTCGACATACTGCGTGCTAAATGTAAGGTCACTGCGTTATGCGACGCTGCACATATTGCCAAATAAAAATCAAAAACTGCTTTAGCTTCTAAACGAACATTATTTTCTAATTGCGCAATCCCAATATCATCATGTCTTTTTTGTATTTCAGCAAAGTCACTATCAGTTCCGCGCATCGCTGCATAATATGAAGACATACCTTCAATACCATGTCGAAACTCTAACAGATCAAATTGTGACTCATTGCTTTGCGACATTAATTCAAATAAGGGATTAGACAACCCAGATAAAATTTGGTCACTCACAAATGTTCCGCCACCTTGGCGACGGTTCACTAATCCCTTAGCCTCCAACTTTTGAATTGCTTCACGCAATGACGGGCGTGACACATCAAATTGTTTCGCTAATTCTCGTTCCGGCGGTAATTTTTCACCCGCTTGCAAACTGCCTTCAATAATTAAGGCTTCTAATTGTCGTAATATTACATCTGACAACTTTGCTTGCTTTACCGGTTTCTGGATACCTGACAGTGTCATAAATAACAGTTCAGCCTATATTTTATTGACTCAGAGCAAGGTTAACTTAAAGAAAGCGATAAAACTTTCACTGCAAACCTTCCACAAAACAATAGGTAAATTGGTCTTACCATTTAAAAAAGTGGTGTAAAAATACCAAAATAACGTAGTTTTGTAAAGAGAAGATAGATTAGATTGGCGCGTTTTCCAAGTACTATTTTAGAGCTCAAGCTTCAAACGTTTGTTTGAATTAGTATGGTATTTCCCATTCAATTAAAGAAAATGAGCGTCAATTAGCTACTAAGATACTGAGCATATAATAGCTTACAGAAAAGAGTTTAGGGTTAAAGTTCGTCTATTTCTACTTGGAGTTTTTCTAATTCAGTGAGAATTCCAATAAACTTATACCCAAATTTTGTGACCTGATATTCAACACGAGGTGGAGTTTCATTGAAAATTTCTCTCTCAAGAATACCAAATTCTATATTACGTTTTAAGCAAGAATTTAATACCTTAGTAGTTAACCCTTCAACACTTCTTACCATTTCGCCCGGTCGATTAATATTATTGTTGAGTAAATTATAAACCGTGAGAGACCATTTACAGCCAACAATCGTCTCAACCATACGAGCAGATTTTTCAGGCGCTGATTTTCTTGAAAATTTAATTGTCTTATTATTCATAAAGATGTACCTAAAAGTACCTACTAAACCCTTTTGTACATACTTGGACTAGTATTTAATAAAGGATAATATAATGCCACCAATAGCTACTGTTATGTAGCGTTATTCTATATATTTCAAACGTTAAGGTAAAAAAATGCTAAACATGGATTTCACTGAACAAGTATTCATCAATACACAGCTACAGCCTTGGGTAGCGAGTCCTCATTCCGGTGTTTGGCGTAAACCTTTAGCCCGAGAAGATGCAGAAAGAGGCCATGCAACGAGCATCGTTAAATTTGAAGCTGGCGCTAGCTTTAATGAACACGATCACCCTTTAGGTGAAGAAATATTAGTGTTATCAGGTACATTCTCTGATCACACTGGCGACTATCACGCAGGTACCTACTTTCGTAATCCTGAAGGGTTTAAGCATGCACCTTTTAGTAAAGAAGGTTGTACTTTGTTAGTAAAGCTTCATCAGTTTCAAGATGGTGATAATGAGCATGTTGTTATTGATACTAAAAATACAGCTTGGTCATCAGGCATGGGCAATTTAAAAGTTATGCCTCTTCACAATTATAAAGGTGAATCAACCGCTCTAGTAAAGTGGCCTAAGGGTGAACGTTTTCAACCACACCAACATTTTGGCGGAGAAGAAATATTTGTTATTAGTGGAGAATTTATTGATGAACACGGTCGTTACCCTACAAAAAGTTGGTTAAGAAGCCCACACATGAGCAACCATCACCCTTATGTAGAAGAGGAAACAGTTATATTAGTTAAGGTTGGACACTTACACGGTTAATCATTTATGGCTTTAATTTATTGATGCTATGTTTCAATAAATTAAAGCCCATGACATCAAGGGCTTTAATTACAATAAAAAAATAACTTACTATTTAATTGGAATTATAAATTAATCGCTCAAGGTGAACTTTATAACACGAAGTCCAAGCTGGTCAGATAAATTATGTAACTCCTCACTAGACTCTGACAATATATCAGTAAGACTGGATGTATTACCTGCGATTTCAGTAATAGACATTAAACTTGCATTAATTTCTTGAACAACCGTTGCTTGCTGATCAGCGGCAGTTGCTATTTGTCTATTCATGTCATTAACTGCTTCACTGTGGTTTTTGATATCACCTAATGCGAGCTCAACATTTTTCGTATCAACAACACTGTTTTCTGCTTGTACTTTTCCTAAGTTCATTGCAGCTACTGCATCATTGGCTAGTGCTTGTAATCGAACAACAACATTTTCAATTTCTTGTGTTGACGCAGCAGAGCGTTGTGCAAGTGTTCTCACTTCATCTGCAACAACAGCAAATCCTCGTCCTTGTTCGCCAGCTCTAGCCGCTTCTATCGCGGCATTAAGTGCAAGTAAATTGGTTTGGTCGGCAATACTACGAATATCGTTTAACATGCCTTCAATATTATTGCTTGCTTTGCTTAATTCTTGAATGATGACACCAGAGCTTTCAATATCTGTTACAAGTTTTTCAAAACTTTTCCGGTTATCTTTTACTAGCTGATGACCACTTGTTGAAGCTTCTTCTACTGATAACGAAGCCTTTGCAGCTTCAGCCGCATTAAACGCAACCTCTGCAACGGAGTTACTGACTTGTGTCATAGCAGAGACAACTTGCTCACTATCATTTAATTGTTGATTGACACCTGCTGTGGTTTTTACACTCGTCTCTTTTATGCTTTCAGATGCTTTGGCTAACGCTAAAGAAGATGTTTTAACTTCAGACATTAATGCTTCAAATTCTGACATCATTACATTATAAGTTTGGGCCATATCGCTGATTTCATCTTGACCAGCAACAATTGCCCTCAAACTCAGATTTTTTGAAGAAGCGGCTCTTGTCATTAATGTAGATAAATCAGTAACACGTCGAGAAATTCCATTAGCAATAATAACCAATGCAAACATAATTATTATAATTAAACAGGCGCCAACAATAATATCAATAAGCTTTTTCTCGCTAATATGCTGTTCTATGTTTTCTATTGCAAACTGCTTAAATGATTTTAAAAGCACTTCAACTTGATGAATATTCTCTCTCATTTCTCCTGTGATACCTTGGCTACTCGTTAAACCAAACTTTTTCTCTCCTTCCACTAGATCTAAAAACTGTTGATGATAATTATTTAAAGCAACATCTGCTTTTTGTCGAAAACTATTATTATCACTACTCATTAATTTACTACGCATAATTTCTATACGGCTATTAAATTTATCGACATATTTTAAATCTCGTCTCAACATAAAGTCTTTTTCATGACGACGTAACATCAACATCGTGCGCATTAAACTATGAAGCTCAATACTTGAACCTGATGACTTTTCACGTTCAACAATTAAATTTTCAATTTGGTGAACTTCACTTCTTAACGAACCATATAATCCATCTTTCGCATGAAGCCCCACTGTTTCTTGCTGCTTTACCAACAGAAAAAACTTATCACGGTAAAGGTTCAATCCACGGCTCAGGTCTTTAATGTATTGACTTTTAAGTTCAACACTCAGTAACTCTTGTTTTACTTGATTAATGGCATTGGCAGTTTGGGTATATTTTTTTTCAAAGTTTTTAAAATATTTAAGATCTTTTCTAGCGATAAAATCTTTTTCGTGACGCCTCAACATGAGCATATTAGCTTCAATCTGCACCGTATGCCGAGAGATATTGTTAAACTTAATCAGTGTTTCAGTCGCTAAATAGTTATAAGTAATCAATATAACAAAACCGATTCCCGCTAATATTGCCAATAAACTTAACTTCCACTTTATACTCAAGCTACCCATTGTAAATCCCTTTATTTACCTGCACATATTGCAGATTTATTACCGTTATATTTCAATATTACGACAGTTTTGTTACCGTTTTATTACACTGTAACGTCTAGATTTATATACAATTAACTAAATTTGTAAAAAGTATAGAAGACTTATCCAAAATAAAAATAAAGAGTAGAAATTTACTGAGTAGTTACACTTTGAAGGATATGACTTTTAAATGATGACGACTAGGCGATAAACCAGATAAGCAATTGATATTAAAAATTAATTACCAACAATAAAAACGTAAAACAATCGAGCAAGCCGTTTTCATTATTAATTAGACGTAAGCAGAGCCAATCCCCTTGCAAACAATAAAATGACTTTTTCTATATAAATACGCATATCATTTCAGTAACAAGATAAGATATTACATAATCCACTCATATCGAACGACATTGTAAAAGATGAGAGTTATCTCTTGAACATAACAAATATAAAGATTATTGCTTCAACAACCTTTGCCCTTTTTGCCTTTGCGGCAAACTCAGTATTATGTCGATTAGCACTTGGGGATAATACGATTGACCCCAGTAGCTTCACCATAATACGCCTAATTTCGGGCATCATTATATTGATGACTGTTATGCAATTAAATAGGAAATCAAACGAAAAGCAATTGAAATCAAATGGGAGTTGGTTAGCCGCAAGTATGCTTTTTATTTATGCTATAGCCTTTTCATTTGGATATGTGTCTTTAGATACGGGAACTGGAGCACTTATTTTATTTGGTGCCGTACAAATCACGATGATTGTGGCCAGCTTAATTTCAGGAAGCAAACTTCACTTTTCCGAATGGTTAGGGTTACTTTTTGCATTTTCAGGCTTTGTTTATTTAATTATTCCTGACTTAGTAACACCGTCATTTATAGGCTTCATGCTGATGACTATTTCAGGCATAGCTTGGGGACTTTATACGCTTATAGGCAGATCGTCACAAAACCCGCTAAGTGACACAGCTTACAACTTTCTGAGATCTTCTCCTTTTGTGTTAATACTTATATTATTTGGGCTTGACGATGTTCATATAACTTCTTTTGGTGTCATGCTCGCGATGTTATCTGGGGGCATTGCTTCAGGTATAGGCTACGTTGTGTGGTATATAGCACTAAAAGAAATCTCTGTCACACAAGCCGCAGTTGTACAACTAATGGTACCAATTTTTGCGGCATCTGGAGGTGTTGTTTTTACCAACGAACTCATTTCTATGCGTTTAATTGAATCATCAGCATTAGTGCTAGGTGGAATTTTAACAGTAATTATGGGGAAATATTACTTTGTACAATTGTCTTCAAAGCAATAATAAATTCTTCAATTTTAAACTTTGTTATTCCTTTGGCTTATTATTGTCAGCTATTTTATTAAGATAACGATCAATGTTACTTTTAGCCGTAGCAGTTAAACCACCTTTTTCATGCTGATCTTTTAACAAAGATTCTACTTTTGAAAACAATTGATCTACATTCATTTCAGGCTTAGATTTATGATTTTCTATATCGTTTGAATTTGCAGTGTCCTTATTATTGTCACCAAATAAATTTAACCACGCATCACTTTGATGACCAAACCCCATTAATTTATAAAAATAACTTTTGGAAAGGGTTTTACCTAATAAGATATCAACAAGACCACATATAATTGAGACAGGACTTAAGAACAAATCCCGAATGGCATCTATTGCTAATTTAATTTGGAAAATAAGCATATCCCGAATCAATGTCCAACGTGGTAAATCAGGTTCCTGCATTTATATGCTCACTTCAACATCTAAAAATAATTCATCTATTAAAACATTTTTTGTCGCAAAGGAGTAAGCCTAAATATCAGCCAACTACTCATGTGCAGTTTATTAAGAGTTAAGATCAACCTAATATTTTTCAGTAAGAAACAAATAATAAAATAAGTATATCGATATAGGCAAAACAAACTGTCATACCAATACACAAAACAACTTACATTTTTATATAAAACATTAAAAAAACCTCATACAAGACAAAACTCTCAAAAAGAACAAAATTTCACACAATAAACACAAAACCACAAAAACCCTTTAATAACAATCGATTGAACAATTGATTATTACCATACTGGTATTACCAATTTATTGTTTTACAACAAGTGGTAAACAATCATTGTAACGCCAATTAAAACAAACTATAAATACCAAAGTGAATAAAATATGTTCAACATGTAAAACAGATTAATAAAAACAATTGGTAATACCAATAAAGATAATCAAAAGAAACTCAGGGGAAATGATGAAACTTAATAAAATAAGTTCGGTATTTAACATAACTAAATACACCAACCACAACGTAGCTATTTTTGGAGCGGCATTAACAGCCATACTTTCAATGCCTTCGTATGCAGCTAATGCTGAAACAGAGGCCGCTGCAGATGAAACTGAAATAATAGAAGTAACTGGAATACGCAGTTCTCTAACAAGTGCACTAGCTGCTAAACGTGACTCAAGCAATCTAGTCGAAATAATTCAAGCTCATGATATTGGTAAACTTCCTGATCAAAACTTAGCGGAAGTACTTGAAAATGTAACCGGCGTTCAAATTACAAGAACTGCTGGTGTTGGTACTGGCGTACAGATTCGCGGTACTAATGCAAACAGAACTGAAATCAACGGTGTTTCTACCGTTGGTTCTGGTCAAGGCCGAAGCGGCATTAATTTTGAAGATGTTTCTGCATCCATTATTTCTGCAGTAGAAGTTACAAAATCTCCAGACGCAAAAACCATTGAAGGGTCTGTTGGTGGTACGATTAACTTGAAAACTATTCGCCCACTTCAACTATCAGAAACATTAGCATCAATAAGAGTACAAGGCGAATCGAGCAGTCTCTCAAGTGATGATGATATTACACCAAGACTTTCTGGTACTTGGGGAGATAATTGGGAAACAGACTCTGGTAAATTCGGGGTTGTTTTGAGTGGTAGTTTTAGTGAACAAGATGTTACTGCATTCCGTCCTCGAGCAGATAGAGATAACCTTATTGCTTCTGACAGCGGTGCTGCTAGTGCACAAGATTTTGATTTTCTTCCAATTCAATTCTTTGTTCAAGATTACGACAACTACGAATATGAAACGAAAAATTTTGCCGGGTCATTCGAATTTGCACCCAATGATAATACGAAGTTTTATTTTGATGCTGTAATGAACAAACAAGAACGTCGACAAGAGAGTTCAAGAGTTCAAGCTTCAGGTGTAAGTAGCCTTAATAACATTTCCGTTCCTAGCGCATTTGAAACAGTAGATTTTGGTTCTCTAGATGGTCAGGATCTTGGTAGCATTCAAGCAGCACTTACTGGTGTAATACCTGTAAATCTAGCAGATGACGATGACGATCCAAACTTACGTTTTTCAAGTGATACAAACTCTCGTCTAACAGATAGTAAAGTATTCAGAATTGGAGGCGAATGGAGCACAGATCGCCTTAAAGTATCGGCTGAGTTGTCATCAGCAAGCTCTGATACAACAACCCCTAGCTTTAACACTACACTTAACTTTATCAACCCAAATGCACCTCTTGATGCAGGCGGCGGTAATGATAACAGCGTTCCTTTTGCGTATGATTTATCAGGTGGTGCGTTAACTTTTGGTATCGCAGAAGGTGCTGAATACGCACCAACAAGTGCTCAATTACTTGACCCAGCAAACGTTGTGTTACGTGACGTGAACATAGGCCAAAATAAAGCTGAAAACAGCGAAGATGCTTTCCGCGTTGATTTTACTTATGACTTTGACACAATTGTTACATCAGTTGATTTTGGTTATCGTTTTAGTAAAACATCAAGTATGCGTGATCAAATTAGCTCAAGTGTTGGTTTAAGAAGTATGACCGATAGCCCAAGTGGCGATTTGTTTTCAGACATTCTTACTGCTGGCCCTACCAACTTCAATGCTGCTGACGGAAGAGCGTTATATGTTAGAGATTTCCTTCTTATTAATCCAGAGCTAGTAGCTTCTGATCCAGAAGGTGTATTGAACACTCTACAAAATGCAATTGAAGCACATGGTGGCACAAGATCAATCAGCGCACCTACTTCAAGTTCTGCAGGCTTCTTTGATATAGAAGAAGAAACCAATGCATTGTATGCTCAAGCTAACTTTGAATACGATATATTCCGCGGTAATTTTGGTGTACGTTACTTACAAACTGACATTACATCGATTGGTAACTCTATTACTGAAGACAGTGAAGGTAATGACATAGTATCGGCAATCACATCGACAGGCGATTATGATTTTATCTTACCACGTATTAATATTGTTGCAGACGTTCATGATGATGTAGTGGTTCGTGCTGGTTGGGGTAAAGACATTCGACGTCCAGATTTTGACGAAATGTCAACATCTGTAACCTTCTCTACTAGCCCAAATCCTCCTGTATCAATTGGTAACCCTGGCTTATTACCTGAAGAAGTGACTTCATTTGATTTATCTGCCGAATGGTATTTTGCCGAAGCAAGTGTAGTTAGTGTCGGTATATTCCATAAGAAACGTTCAGATTTACATGTTCAACAAGATGAAAGCCCTTATGAAGATCCTATTACTGGATTCCGTGATACAACTGCTCCTTGTGAAGCGGGTGGTATTTATAACCCTATTGCTGATGTAAATGTATTCGGAGAAGATGGTGGCGTTGGTGTATGTGTGCCTACAACAACTAACATCAATGACTCTGGCGAAACTACGCAAAAAGGCATTGAGTTTGCTGTTCAGTATGACCTTTCAAGCTTTGAAAAAGATTTAGGTTGGGCATCTGGCTTTGGTTTTATTGCTAACTATACCAAACAAGAATTTTCTGGTGGTGAAGCAGTAAATAGCGCAACAAGTCGTGCTTCAGCGGTATTTGCAGCAACAACAGGTATTGATGATATAGACGTATCGAGAGTTCAGGGCTTAACTGATTTATCAGAAAATGCATACAACTTTACGTTGTACTACGAAAAGTATGGTCTTTCTGCTCGTATGCGTTATACATGGCGCGAAGCTTACCGTTCAACAGACTTTGGTAGTACTTCTAGCTTCCCTTGGGGCTTTCCAGTAGTTCAAGAAGATAGAGGGCAACTTAACGCCAGCGTATCTTATGATGTAAATGATAAACTAAACATCGGATTTGAAGCTGTAAATCTCACTGAGTCAGATGTTGAACAATCGTGTGTTAATGGTGGCTCTTTATTATGTTACCAAGGCTTAACAGACCGTCGTGTTACATTTGGCGCAAGTTACAAGTTTTAAGATGTAAACTTAAACAAACAATTTAAGACCAAAAGGCCTATTCATTAATAGGCCTTTTTTATTGAAAAAATGTAAATACAATTTCAAAGTTCTATCACTAATGCGTTTTAATGCATTCGAAAAGTAAATTACTTAATTCATTCTCACAGTGGTCTTCGTGATAATTAATACCACATTCAGAATCATCACTAAGATGCCGAATAAAGCCATGAATTTTAACGGGCAACCCTGATTGCGGCATCACTATATTAATAAGGATTTTACTGGTAGGAATATCGTCTGGCATAGCCGAGTTTAATTTTATTTTAATGCCCTTATGACTCATGTCTAAAACAATACCTTCGAGAGAAATTAATGCATCGGGAGGTGGAGGTGAAATAGTAATAACAGCATGTAAATCCGATGATGTATAACGCGGATATTTTCTTTGATCTAACTGCATAACAAAGCTCCATGTATTTTAATATTGATTCAATACTCAAACCCATGCTTTTAAATCTAGCTTACTTTCAGTAAATTAGTTAATAAAGCTAATCACTCCGATTAAAGATAAGCTCATCACAATCAAAATTTACTCATTAACAGCACATTCAATGGGTTCCTAGAGAAAGGGGGTGCTAACTTTATGCTATTGAAGGTTAGAGTAAATACTTCTTGGATAAGGTGTGATGATTAAAGACAGTAATAACATTCATGAACCAGAAAACTCCACTTAACAGCTTAATATACTAACAAGTGAAGTCGATTTTTCTGAAAAGTTAGCAATATTGGTGTTCTAACGACTTCTATTTAAAGTCGTCTCATTACGCCTAATTGCACCAAAATATAAAGCGTATTATTTACTCCAGGATCAGGGGTTTGGATTATAAATATTTTTTGAATTACTTTAACTCGACCAAACTCAACGGCAAGCAAAGTCAGCAACAAGAGTATCAAATAGGACTACTTTTAACCGTTTAGTCTCTAATTGACTAATATCCATCGATTTAGCTACTCTTGACGCTATGGTTCTTCTGTCATATTCAAGTGGAATACAAAATTGATGAGCATCTTCGTTTTTAATCATTGATGAGGTTGTTAATATCCGTGTTTTATAAGCCCGTTTTAAAAAATCACTTTTTGGTGCTGATTTCCGCTCAATCATAGCTTTGGGTTTTACTACACCGTCTTCTGTAAGTAGAGATGAGTCAATAAAGCCGTCGATATATAACTTACATGCATTGATTTCGCTTTTATCTACACCTTGTTGGTAAGCTTGACATGAACCAATAATGTCGGATTTAAAGTCAGCTAGTACAGCTAGAGGTGTAAGCAATAGCCCGATAGATGTAGTACTAATTATTAGACGTTTTACAATATTCATTTTTTCTTCCTTATTAATTGTTACTTATTAAGTGTTACTTACTATTATTTTCTTTGAAGATTTATTTATTAGCCAAGCACCAGCAAATGCTGACATTAATGACCCAACCAACACTTAGTGCCCAATTAAGTCTATTAGAAGAACAATTAGGATATAACTTGTTTGATCGTCAAGGTAAGCGCTTAGTACTTAACGATATGGGACATATCACGTTAAGCTATGCTCAAGAAATATTTAGTTTAGGTGATGAGCTAATCCATTCTTTAAAAAACCATTCAACTGATTTTTCTTTTCGCTTTTCAATTGGTGTTACCGATGTTATTGCTAAGGTGTTTTCGTTTAATTTATTAAAAACAGTTCACGATATGGACGACTCAATAAAAGTTGTCTGTAAAGAAACCAGCTTAGAAGTGTTGTTAGGTGAATTGGCGGTAAATAAATTAGATGCTGTGTTGAGTGACACCTCATTACCGACAGGCTCTCCATTAAAAGCTTACAGCCACCTTATTGGCAAATGTGGCATTAGTTTTTTTGCTCATAAAAATCTAGCTAAAACCTTAGTAGATAATTTTCCCCAATCTCTAAACGGCAATCCTTTTTTCACCGCTGGAGAAGGTTCTAATCAGCATTTAAGTGTACTTTCTTGGTTTAACGAACTGAATATAGCCCCCAAAATAATTGGAGAATTTGACGATTCAGTATTAACCAAATATTTTGGTCAGGCAGGCTATGGTGTATTTTGTGCCCCAACTATTATTGAAAAGCATGTTACCGAGCAATTTGATGTTGAAATTATTTGTAAAACAACTGAGATCACTGAACATTATTACTTAATATCTCCTGAGCGAAAGGTTAAACACCCCGCTGTTCAGCATTTATTAACTGAAGGAAAAAAGTTATTTATCCAGCCTATAGTCTAATTTTTTGAGTAGGCAATCTAACATTCCCCTACTCTGCGACTTGGCTGTATGGAAGATCGTTCTTTAACATTTCTTTTTGTAATAATGCACGACCATTGGTTTCAATATGATTGAGAAATTTGCTAGCTATCAAGGTTTGTCTTTTTGATTTAGACCAAACAAAAAACCAATGAGCGTTTATTGGCAATTCTTTTATTGGTAGGCGTACAAGTCCACTTTGCCCACCATACATTAAGGTATGTGCTGATAATATGGATATGCCCAGTTTTGACATAACCAAATGTTTAATAGCTTCATTGCTTTCAATGGTCATTTTTACATTTAGCGAAGCCTTGTATTGTTTTAAAAATTCTTCAATAGCATAGCGTGTACCTGAACCCTTTTCTCTCATGATAAAAGGCTCTTTACATAGATCTTTTAACGTTAAATTTTTCTTTGTTGCAATGGGGTGGTCTTCATGTGCAATGGCCACTAATGGGTTTCTTAAAAACTCGATTGATTCAGTCTCAATATCTGATGGCGGATGACTAAATACGTAAAAATCGTCTACCCCTTGCTTTAGCCGTTCAATCGTTTGCTCCCTATTGCCGATATTAAGTTGAATATCTATATCTGGATATTCTTCTAAAAACGGACCTAATAAATGAGGAATAAAATATTTAGATGTTGTTACAACCGCCAGCCTTAACGTACCAGATTTGAACCCCTTAATGTTACCTATTGCCATATCAAGTCGAGCAAAACTATCGAGTACCTCTACCGCAGTTTTAACTAATTCAAGTCCGATATCGGTAAATAACATTTGCCTATTGGTATAATTATATAGCGGTGAACCCATCGCTTCTGCAAGCTTTTTCATTTGGATAGATACGGTAGGTTGCGTAAGAAAAAGTGCTTTAGCGGCTTCTTTAATACTGCCTTTATCGTGAACTGCCAACAATATTTCAAGCTGTCTTATGGTGCCAACATGGGCATGAAGCCTTGATTTCATATACTTGCCGAACAAATTAGATGTTTATCTATTTATGGTATAGGTAATATCAATTTTTATCTATTCTTCTTTTTTGCCATAATGACTCAACCAAAACATTTTATGTACTGATTGATGTATAACTTAGCCATTACTTACACAATATATATTTAGCATCATCAATATTTTATGAGTACATCAAATAATAACTTCAATTAAACCATAAAGTTACAAATTAACCACTGCTGCCATTTTATAGAAAGGAATTGAGTTTTGTTTGGAGATCGTTTTAAAGATATTAACCTGAAGGGAGATCTGTTTGGTGGCGTTACCACTGCGATCATTTCTTTACCCTTAGCGCTTGCCTTTGGTGTTGCGTCTGGAGCAGGCGCTGAAGCAGGCCTTTGGGGTGCTATCATGGTAGGTTTTTTTGCTGCCTTGTTCGGTGGTTCATCAAGCCTTATCTCAGAACCCACCGGTCCAATGACCGTTATCATGACTGCCGTGTTAACAACAATGATGGCAAAATATCCTGAAACGGGTTTAGCCATTTCATTTACAATTGTCATGATGGCGGGTGCTTTTCAAATTTTGTTGGGAACCCTCAAACTTGGAAAATACATTACATTACATTAATGCCTTATAGCGTGGTTTCTGGCTTTATGTCAGGCATCGGGGTTATATTAATCATATTGCAACTGTCTCCATTATTAGGCCAAGCAAGCCCAACGGGTGGTGTAACGGGGACCTTATCAGCACTACCTGATATTTTATCAAACATTAAATTCAGTGAACTCTTTTTAGGTTTACTCACTTTAGGTATTTTGTTCTTCTACCCTAGACAATACCGGAAATATATTCCCGCTCAACTCATCGCTTTAGTTGTTGTCACTATCCTATCTATGATTTTTTTCAATAACGAGGATATTCGCCGAATTGGTGAAATACCAGCAGGTTTACCTTCGTTAGTTATCCCACATTTTAATGCCGAAATTTTTACCACTATGGTGATTGATGCTTTAGTACTAGGTACATTAGGCTGTATTGATACCTTACTTACTGCAGTCATTGGTGATTCATTAACACGTAAAGAACACGACCCCGATAAGGAACTACGTGGCCAAGGTATTGCTAATATGATCTCAGGCTTGTTTGGAGCTTTGCCAGGTGCAGGTGCAACCATGGGAACAGTAACCAACATCCAAGTTGGAGCCAGATCCCCTATGTCGGGAATGATTCGAGCCTTAGTACTTGCACTGGTTGTATTAGTTGCAGGAAGCCTAACCGAGCCTATTCCAATGGCAGTACTAGCAGGTATTGCGGTATTTGTTGGCTTTAATATTCTCGATTGGAGTTTTATTCAACGCGCTCACAAAGTGAGTCTTCAGGGCATGGTAATTATGTATAGTGTTATGCTGCTCACTGTTTTTGTTGACTTAATCGTCGCTGTTGGACTTGGCGTATTTATTTCTAACCTAATAGTTATTGAACGATTAAGTCGAGAACAAGCACGTAAAGTGAAAGCAATCAGCGATGCTGATGGTGACGATGTACCACTTACACCTAGCGAACGCAGTTTGCTAGATAAGGCGCATGGAAAGGTATTATTTTTCTATCTGTCTGGCCCTATGATCTTTAGTGTATCGAAAGCTATTTCGCGTCAACATACCCGTGTTGCTGATTACGATGTCATGATCCTTGATTTATCTGATGTACCCATGATTGATGAAACGGTTGGACTCGCTCTTGAAAATGCGGTAAAAGATGCGCTTGATGCAAAGTGTGAAGTATTATTATTGTGCCCGAATGAGCAAACACATCAGCAGCTAGATAAATGTAATGTGTTAGATTTAGTACCCAAAAACAATACCTATTTATTACGTTACGACGCTTTGAAAGCCGCTATTACACATGTGGAGAGTCATGATAATGCAAATCAAGCACCTTAATTGAATAAGAAATAATATCTGATTAAAGAGAAGTTCGAATACACGCTGAATAGAATACATTTTATAAATCAAATAAAATATAAAACAATAACTTACGTATTAAATAACAAATTATAGGCTACCAACATGTACATGATAATTAAACACGCCCACATTGCGATAATTGTGCTTACGTTCATTTTTTTCATCATTAACTTTGTGCTAATGATGAAAGGCTCTGACAAGGTCAATAACAAACTGATGAAAATAGGACCTCATATTTTATATACACTATTTGTTTGTTCCTTTATTTACTTGGTTAGTGTTAACCCACTTAACTTATATCCCTTCGTTAATGGTTGGGCGTCATCTAAATTAGCGGGTTTCGTCATCTATGTTCTTTCTATTACTTTTGCTCTTAAATGGGCAAAATCAACATTATGGCGCATAGCTGGTTTAGTTAGTGCTGTATTTTGGTTAATCATGAGTGCGCGACTAGGCTTTGCCGATCACCTTAAATTAAAAAGCGTGAGCGAAGATGCTAATGCTTACATTGAGTTTGGACAATCTATGATTACATCAATTTGCTAGGTTTTCTCATATTAGTATCAATAGTGAACGTTAAGTAGCATTTATATATATTTCAATATAGGAAAGGCAATGAAACACGAAGAGTTACCGGAAACAGGAAAGATAATTAGATAACACTACTTATTTGAGGTTGAGGCAACTAACTATTATAAATAGAAACCCTACTAATAATCGAGTAGCGTTCCTATTTCAAAGGCTTTCTATGCTGGTGTTTTACTTCCTTACGATATTTAACGATGTGTGAACACCTAAATCTCCTACCGCAAAACCAGAAAGGACATTTAGTAGTGTCTTTTACCCTGACCTCAAATAACCATATGCAAATACGGGCTCGGCAATACTCATCACCAACTATCAATAGGCACCCATTATAACTAATACACAACCCAGCCAAAAAGGTTATAAAATCACAAAACATCCATTTAACAAATACATTGATTAAGTTTTTAAAAATAAGTAAATGCTAGTTATTGAACTAGTATTACTTAGCGCTAGAATATCGCACAAGAACAGCATATAAAAACCTCTCACCAAGTAAACGCAGCTTTATTTATTATTAATGTAGACCTAACCAATTAATTACTTTCTCACCAGTCATATATAACGGCTAGGGTCATGGAATTTTTTAAAATAACCTTGATCACATACAATTATTATATTATGTTATATTGTAACATAATCAAGAATTCTCTTTATAATGCAAAAAAACAGATTATCCGTCACTGAGCTTTCGGAATTACTCGGCGTAGGGAAAACCTCCGTACTCATCAATATTCTGATTAACCGAAAAGGTAAAGATCACTCGATAACACTAAACGTGCCTTTCCCTAAAAAGAATGAAAGCTCATGAGTACATTAGCGGCTCCCCTAAAGGGTCAAGCAACGTCTAATTCTTTACCTGAATTAATACCCACAGACAAACCTATTAGGATTGCCCGTGAAGGTCGAGACCCACAAATATTAACTGACATTTATAGAAACGATACCAACATTGCTATCTGGCAACGTCAACTCAATGACGAGTTAACATTGGCTATTGATGAAATTCTAAAAAGCAATGCAAGGCTAGCAATTACAGAGGTAGTAACCGCTGAGAGTACCAGAAGTAAACTATACCAAGCACTCGGCAAAACAAATGCTGTAATAACGATAAGCAATGACATATCTCTCTTAGTCGATATGTTTTGTTGTTTGTTTGATATCAAGCAAGCCGGATTACGATTAAGCGCTTTAGACAGCGCTATGTGTCCAAGATTTCACTTTGATCGCATACCATGTCGAATGGTTTCTACGTATCAAGGTATTGCTACCGAATGGTTACCCCACAATTATGTTAACCACAATAAATTAGGAGCTAATAATCAAGGAAAATCTGATGATGTTTCAGGGCTTTTTCAAAGCACAGATGATATTCGCCAGCTAAATAACGGCGATGTCGCTCTACTTAAAGGTGAATACTGGCATAACAATGAAGGTGGAGGATTGGTACATCGCTCTCCTAGCGTATCAATAGGTGAACGTCGTCTGTTATTGACGTTAGATTTTATTAATGATTAGTCCTAATCACAAAGCCATACTTTTGAGGTAAATTTTATGGCTCATGCCACTGAACATTTCAACCATACCGAACCGAATAGTCAGGTACTCGACGTTCATTTAATGAATAAACGACAAATAGTGCTGAAGGGTCTCAAAAAATCAGGAAAAGCACTTTCTGCCTATGAGCTTATCGACTTTTGTAAGGATGAATTTAACCTTATTTTACATCCGATGACAGTGTATCGAGCATTAGATTTTTTTCAGAATGAACATTTAGTTCACAAACTGAACTCTATAAATAAGTACATTGCCTGCACTCATACTCTTGGTGAACATGAGCATGACATTGTGCAATTTTTGATTTGTAAAAAGTGCGAGAAAATAGATGAAATAACCATCCAGAAAATGACTCTAGATGATCTTCATCATAATGTTTCAGATGCGGGTTTTCATTCTGATTGTTCACATCTCGAAATGGCCTGTATTTGTAAATCTTGCCATGAAAAAACTTAATCACTGATGAGGAAATAATAAAGTGATCTCCACAAATAACATTACCGATAAATTAGCAATTTTTTTATCGCTAACTTGCGCAATTCATTGCCTATTCATGCCAATAATCCTGCTACTATTGCCAAGTATTGGGGCATTACAGTTTAATAATGAAACCTTTCATTTATGGATGGTTGTGGCGGTAATACCTACTAGTGTATTTGCGCTATTCATGGGATGTAGAAAACATAAACACTATCAATTACTGATTATTGGCTCGATAGGTTTATTTTTTCTAATACTTGCTGTCATACTTGATGAAAAAATCATTGGTGAATTTGGAGAAAAAGTGCTGACATTAGTTGGCGCACTGACCATTGTTTTTGGTCATTATAAAAACTTTCACTTATGCCAACAAAAAATCGACTGTCATAGCTGCGAAAACTAACAACATAAAGTAGAATAAATTCAACACCACTAACTGGTCAATAATATTGCCTAGTTTACTCAGGTATTAATAACATAAATATGCACACAAATAGGAAAACTATGTTCACCACGTTCATTAAAGTAGCAATACTGTCGCTTTCTACTGTTGTAATTACTTCAGCGAATGCCGAAATAAATCAAACCAAAGGCGATTACATAGATAAATTTCGCCAACTTGACGAAAGCTTACCTACGCCCAATGTTTATCGTAATGCTGCTGGAGAGCCGGGTCATCAATACTGGCAACAGCAAGTAGACTATGTAATCAAGGCTAAATTAGATGAAGAAAAACGTCGTATAGAAGCTAGTCAAACCATTACATATCATAATAATTCGCCTGATACTCTCAAGTATTTATGGGTTCAGTTAGATCAAAACAAATTTCGCGAAGACTCGATGTCAGCAACAACAACTACCTTTGGCGGTATAGGAAGTCGAGGGCCAGCAACCTCTTCAGCGACATCAAGTAAGCCAGCACGATTGAGTTTAGACGCTCTTCGTCGACAACAATTTGTGGATGACAATGTTCTAGGCTATGACATTCAGTCAGTAAAAGATAACAAAGGTAATAAATTGCATTATGTCATTGTTGGCACAAACATGCGGATTGACTTACCTAAAAAATTACCACCAGGTAAAGAAATTACATTTGATATCGATTACACCTTCAACATAGTTGAAGAAGATGCAGTCTCTGCCCGCTCAGGATACGAACATTTCCCTGACGATGCTCGCAAAGGCGGTAATGACATTTTTCTTTTAGCACAATGGTTTCCTCGCCTTCATGCCTACACTGACTATGAAGCATGGACAAATAAAGAATTTATTGGTCGCGGTGAATTTACGCTTGAATTTGGTAACTACGATGTAGAATTAACCGTTCCTGCCGATCATATTGTTAGTTCTACAGGTAAATTAACAAATGCTAGAAGTGTGCTCACATCAACTCAACGTAAACGCTTAAAAGAAGCAGAGAAAGCAGACCGTATCGTTTTTGTCGTCACCGAAGAAGAAGCCTTAGAAAATGAAAAAGAAGGCACTGATAAAACTAAAACGTGGAAGTTTAGTGCTAAAAATGTACGTGATTTTGCTTGGGCATCATCTCGTAAATTCATGTGGGATGCTCGCGGTCATCAGCAAGGTGGAACAGAACAACCTCTAGTTATGGCAATGTCGTTTTATCCAAAAGAAGGTGGCGACTTATGGAAGAAATATTCTACTGAATCAATTATTCATACTCTAGACGTTTATTCTCGATTCTCTTTTGATTATCCATACCCTGTTGCTCAATCTGTTAATGGACCTGTTGGTGGTATGGAATACCCGATGATTACGTTCAACGGACCACGCACAGAGTTACAAAAAGATGGAAGTCGTACATATTCGCAAGCTGAAAAACGTTTTTTAATTGGTGTCGTTATTCACGAAATTGGCCATATCTATTTTCCAATGATAGTGAATTCTGACGAAAGACAATGGACATGGATGGATGAAGGCCTAAATAGTTTCTTAGATGGTGTAGCTGGCCGTGAATGGGATCCAACTATTCCATGGGGTGTTGAGCCAAGAGATATCGTAGGTTATATGAAATCTTCAGTACAAGTACCTATTATGACTCAATCTGACAGTGTCTTACGATTAGGTCCAAACGGCTACACTAAACCAGCCGCAGCCCTAAATATACTTCGTGAAACCATTTTAGGCCGTGAGCTATTTGACTTTGCGTTTAAAGAGTATGCCACTCGCTGGAAATATAAACGCCCTACTCCGTCAGACTTTTTCAGAACAATGGAAGAAGCCTCTGGCGTAGACTTAGATTGGTTCTGGCGAGGTTGGTTTTACAGTACTGATCATGTCGATATTTCTTTAGATAAAATATCTAAACTACGATTAGACACTAAAAATCCAGATATAGATTTTAATCGTCTTCGCCAAGAAGAGTTAGATAAACCATTATCTAAAACTGATGAACGTAATAAAGCTGAAGGTAAAAAGCTATGGATCGAACGTTTTTCTGACATTACTGATTTTTATGATGAAAATGATAGATTTACCGTGACCAATAAAGAGCGAAATACATATAACAAGTTTATTGATAAGCTAAAACCTTGGGAACGTAAAACGCTTGAACGTGCTATCAAAGAAGATAAAAACTATTATGTTTTAGACTTTTCTAACAAAGGTGGGTTAGTTATGCCTATTATCTTAGAATTAAACTTTGCCGATGGCAGTAAAGAAAATCAATATATTCCTGCCGAAATTTGGCGTAGAACCCCAAAAGCGGTAAGTAAGTTAATAATTACCGATAAAGATAAAGAGCTAGTAAGCGTAACTGTAGACCCTCGTTGGGAAACTGCTGATGTTGATGTTCACAATAATCATTATCCGCGTAAAATAATTCCATCACGCATCGAAGCGTATAAAAGGAAAAAATCTACAGCAAAAGTGTCTAGAGATATTATGCAAGACATCAAAACTGAGTTAAAAGAAAACGATAAGGACAGCTCAGAAAATGATAAAAAGCAGTAATCAATTACTTGCTATATTGCTATTTGGGGTGCTGCTTATTGCAGCCCCTTACTCGGCTGCTCATCAACAAAAATCAGCTATTAGTACGATTTCATTTAACCCAAGAACACAAAATATTGAAATTATGCATAGATTCAGAATGCACGACGCAGAGCACGCCGTGAAACATATTTTTGGAAAAAATGCTGACATCATCAACTCTACCGAGACAAAAGAACAATTTAGTGATTACGTAAATCAACACTTTTCAATGTTAGTTAATGATGAATCTTTATTATTAACTAACATTGGCTATGAAAACGACGGTCAATTCTTCTGGGTTTATCAAGAAACTGCCGAACCATCAGCGTTAGAAAATATGAGTATTCGTCATGATGCGCTGAGAGACATTTGGCCAAACCAAGTTAATACCATCAATATTGAAGGTAAAGGGGTAGTGCAAACAGTTACCTTTAGCGACTCTGTTGAGTTACTTAAAGTAAGTTTTTAATCAACCTGTCCCGCTTACATTAATTAATAAACGTGAATTTATAGTTTTCAGACCTTAAATTCACGTTTTTATTGAAGTGTATTAAGGTAAACCAATGAATACTATAAATATAAAATCTGTTCCTACCAATATTATCACCGGCTTTTTGGGCGTAGGAAAAACATCCGCCATTTTACAATTACTAAAGAATAAACCAACTAATGAACGTTGGGCAGTGTTAGTGAATGAATTTGGCGAAATCGGCATAGATGGCAGTATGTTGAAAGGACAGCACTCAGAACAACAAGGTGTATTTATACGTGAAGTGCCTGGCGGTTGCATGTGCTGTGCCGCTGGCGTACCAATGCAGATTGCTTTGAACCAATTATTAAAAAGTGCAAGACCTGATCGTTTACTTATAGAGCCTACTGGACTTGGTCATCCCAAAGAAGTCATGCAGGTGCTATCAGCAAAACATTATCAATCTGTATTAGCTCTACAAAAAACATTAACTTTGGTTGATGCCCGCAATTTATCTGACGCGCGCTATACAAGCCACGACACTTTTAATCAACAAATTGCGATGGCCGATACTATTATTGGTAATAAGTTAGATTTATACCTTAGTGGAGATAAAGAAAAACTCATCTCCTATGTTAAAGAACGCGGCGGCATCCAAACCGACGTTTTTTTTTCACAACAAGGTAAACTTCCACTTTATTTATTAGACGCTGCAACAACTAGCCATTTTTTACCATTACATCACCATGTTGGTAAAACCAAACCTTTGATTTCTGATATGCCTATTCCTGACTGTGGCTTTATTAAAGCGATAAATAAAGGTGAAGGTTACACCAGCATAGGTTGGCGATTTTCATCTAGTAAAATATTTGAATATGACAAATTATCTGCATTTCTAAAACATATAAATGTGCAGCGAATGAAAGCCGTATTTAAAACGAATGCGGGGGAATTTGCTTATAACCTCTCCGAGAATACGTTAGGAAAAATCCCGATAAACAGTTGTTTAGAGAGCCGTATTGAAATTATAACTGAGCATATAAATGACAAATGGGAAGCACAATTAATCGATTGTATCGTAGCTTAAAGCATTTTTATACACACCACATTTTTCTTATTCATAATGACGCTAAAACGTATTTTTAGTATCCCAAAAAACAAAAAGCTTGAATATTACTATTCAAGCTTTTTAATGAATATCACATCATGTTACACGAAAGTGCCTCTACCTATATTTGGTACTAAATATAGGCATTTACATCATCAATGTTCGTGTTCTTCTTCATTCGCAACGCCGAGCCATGCAGCTTTACTTGGCATGAAATCTAAATCGAAATGACCAATAACTTCACCCTCATGTAAATCAATGGTGGTAACTTCTTGGCCATTAACAATAATAAGCCAGACATCTAAATATATCGAAACACCTGTTGAAGTATTAGCACTCCAACTAAAACCTTTAACAAAGTGTGAGTTACATATTGAAGCTGACGCTTGGTTTATTCACCTAAAAGCTAAAGTTGTG
>Ga0209825_1000292_pt1 | contig 43848 bp, 36 predicted proteins | sample EN8Hudsemesocosm_FD_184631 | JGI IMG/M metagenome (GOLD analysis project Ga0209825, IMG submission 184631) | Methane-oxidizing microbial communities from mesocosms in the Hudson Canyon - EN8B Hudson Canyon (SPAdes) (version 2) | ecosystem: Environmental > Aquatic > Marine > Cold seeps | place...
TTAGTGGCGCAGCCATATTACAAATCAATACTGCGAATGCTACCGCATCAGGATAACCACCGTACTTCCTGATAATAAACACTAAAAATCCAGCTAAAGCACCAAACACTATTCGTCCTTTAATACTGGTAGCACCTGAAACAGGATCTGTTAGAATAAAGAATGCACCTAACATACATGCGCCATTAAACCAGTGAAACATGGTTGAAGCATTACTATCTTGACTCAATAAAAAAGCAATTAATGAACAAACAAATAAGCTGGCTAAAAAGCTTAATGGTGTTGCCCATGAAATAGCTTTTTTAGCTAATAAGAATAAACCACCTAATAGGAATCCTGCATTAATCCATTCCCAACCTAAGCCAAAGTTTTCACCGATAACAGGATTTTCCATACTTTCAGCTATCGTTAAGCCTAATGTTAAATTTGTTTTAACCGTATCGAGTGGAGTGGCCATCGTGTAGCCGTCGATATGCATTCTTAGTTGTTCAACAGAATAGCCGTCGACAGTATACCCTCCAATAATAACGGAAAGCGTATCAAGGAAATTTAAAGGTAATGCCATTAGTTCAAGTGGCGGTTGCCATGATGTCATTTGTAGAGGAAATGAAATCAACAGCATTACATAGCCAGCCATAGCAGGATTGAAAGGGTTATGCCCCAGGCCGCCATAAAGTTGTTTGACGATGATAATAGCAAAAGCTGTGCCGATCACTGAAATCCACCATGGTGCAATGGCGGGCAAGCTGATACCAATTAATACCGCTGTTAGAATAGCGCTACCATCAAAGAGTTGCGCTTTTATATTTCGTTCACGTAAAGATAAAATGGTAAACTCAGCGATTAGGGCTGTAGTAATGGCGATTGAAATATGGATCATATTTCCCCAACCAAAAAAGTACCACTGAGCAAAAATGCCAGGAATTGTAGCATAAATGACGAGTCGCATTATTGCAGAGGTTTCACTTTGAATGTGATTATGAGGTGAGCTTGCTATCCAAAAGGCCATAATGTTATATCGACTCTGATTTCGGTTGTTCGTTTGTTATTTCATCGCTAGGATTAGCGGCTAATTTAGCTTGTTGTGCAGCAAGTTTTCTTGCTTTGGCTTTCGCCACTGCGGCAGCAATTTTTGCTTTTTTATCGACAACCGCTTGTTCTGTATTAATGACTTGCTCGCTATTTTCGTTAATAGGATTGTCATCAAGGGCTACATCTTTAGCATCAGTTTTTTCTGCAAGTTTTCGAGCCTTTGCTTTCGCCACGGCGGCAGCAATTTTTGCCTTTTTATCGACAACCGCTTGTTCTGTTTTACTGACTTGTACGCTCTTTTCGTTAATAGGATTATCATCAACGGTTGCATCTTTAGCATCAGCTTTTTCTGCCAGTTTTCGAGCTTTTGCTTTCGCCACTGCGGCAGCAATTTTTGCCTTTTTATCGTCAACCACCTTTGTCGTATCAGTGTTTTCACCAACAGGTCTCGTTTTTTCAATGGTTATGTTTGGTTGAGCCGCAAGCTTTTTCGCTTTGGCTCTAGCAATCGCTGCTGCTACTTGACTTTTTTGAGCAACATTCGATGAAGATGTTTCTTCATTTGCTGGCGTTTGAATATTCGTTTGTGCTTTCTTAGCTTTGACACGTGCTAAGGCTTGTGCAACTGCTGATAGTTCACTTTTTGCTTCAGTTGTTCCTGAATTCATGCGCGCTTTACGTGCTTCTGCTGCAATTCTTTGTTTTTCTTCTCTTGCTATTTTGTCTCGTGCTAAGCGCTCTTTTCGTGCTTCAAATCTTACTTTTGCATGTTCTGCCTTTATATCAAGTTGCTTTTGCTCGCGAATTTCAGACTTTGAAATGCGGTAATAATTGACTAAAGGAATTTGACTCGGACAAACATAAGCACACGCGCCACATTCAATACAATCAAATAAATTCAATTTATTAAGTTGCGGGTGGTCTTTAGCTTTAGCACTCCATTGCAATTCTTGTGGTAATAATTGAGCAGGACAAACATCGCTACACTGACCACATCGAATACATTCAACTTCACCAGTGCCTGTTGAATAGGGTGACGATATTTCTTTTTCACTCGGTGCAAGAATACAGTTAGTTGTTTTGACTACAGGCACTTGATCCGTCGGTAAGCTATAACCCATCATCGGGCCACCCATAATAATGTGCTTTTTATCTTTATTCGGGTAACCACATTGTTCTAATAGATAACCTACTGGCGTTCCAAGTAATGACCAAACATTTTGTGGCTTTTGTAGTGCTTGGCCACTTACTGTAACCACTCGTTTTATCAAGGGAATATCGTTTATTACGGCATCTGCAATAGCAAAACAAGTGGCTATGTTTTGCATGACAATACCTAAAGAACTGGGTAAAACACCTGCTGGGACTTCTTGGCCAGTTAATATTTGAATTAATTGTTTTTCGCCACCGCTAGGGTACTTAGTTGGAAGCACACACACCTGAATTTTTTCATTATTCGCTGTTACTTGTTTTAATATTTTTATTGCTTCAGGTTTATTCTCTTCAATACCGATCAGAATATGCTCGGGTGAAAGAATAGTATTAAGAATATTAATACCATCGAGAATTGAAGGACTATGTTCGCGAATCAATAAGTCGTCAGCTGTGATGTAAGGTTCACACTCTGCGGCATTAATAATTAAAAATTTTATTTTTTCTCGAGTGCTAACTTTAACTTGTGTAGGAAAGCCAGCACCGCCCATACCTGATATACCAGCTGATGAAATTTTATCAATTAAATCATGACAAGTTAGTTTAGTTACATCAGTACATATTTGGCGTTCTCGCCATTTATCTTTACCGTCAGGTGAAATAAATAAACATAATTCACTTAAGCCTGATGGATGAGCAATAACTGCATTTTTTATCGCACTGATCGTTCCACTGGTAGGAGCGTGAACGGGTACCGCCATCGGGTGAGTGCTATTAGTTAGCGCTTGGCCTTTTAATACCTTATCACCAACATTTACTTTTAGGTCTGCAGAAATACCGATGTGCTGCTGTAATGGTAATATTAATTGTTCGGGTATACTAACCGCTCTGATCGGCTTGTCAGTGGTTAAGAACTTTTGTTCTGGCGGGTGAATGCCGCCATGAAAAGTCCAAAAATGTCCTCGCTTTATGCGTTCAATAATTGATCCCACGAATCCTCACCTAATCAAGCTGTACTACTGGTATATTATTAAGATCCCATTGCCAATTCTGTGGCGTTTTAGGTATTGGGATCATTACTATGCAATCAACCGGGCAAGGTTCCACACATAAATCACAACCCGTACATTCGTCGGCTATTATGGTGTGCATTTGTTTAGTTGTGCCTAAAATCGCATCTACAGGACAAGCTTGGATACATTTTGTGCAGCCGATACAATCTTCTTCAATAATAAACGCCACTTTAGGAGAGTTGTCAGTATCATGGTTTTCATCAAGTGGCGGTGGTTCAACACCCATCAAGTCTGCAATTTTTTTGATAGTGTCTTCACCACCAGGAGCACACTTGTTTATTGCTTCGCCATTAGCAACTGCTTCCGCATAAGGCTTGCAACCGGGGTAACCACATTGACCACATTGAGTTTGTGGCAATATCGCGTCGACTTGTTCGGCAAGAGGATCACCTTCAACATGAAATTTTACCGAGGCAAAACCGAGTATAGCGCCAAATATTAGCGCCATTGAGCCAAGTACTAATATGGCCATTAACGTGGTCATTATTAGGCTCATTACAACTTCACCAATCCACTAAACCCCATAAATGCAAGAGACATTAAACCTGCGGTGATCATTGCTATCGCTGAACCTTTAAAAGGTTTTGGGATATCTGCATTAGCCAGTTTTTCTCGCATGGCTGAAAACATAATAAGCACAAGAGAAAAACCAACAGCGGCGCCAAAACCGTAAACGATAGATTCTAGGAAATTATGTTGATCATAAATATTTAACAAAGCGACACCTAATACAGCACAATTAGTGGTAATTAACGGTAAGAAAATACCGAGTAGGCGGTATAAGTTCGCACTGGTTTTATGAACCACCATTTCTGTAAACTGGACAACAACGGCAATGACTAAAATAAACATCATAGTCGTTAAATATTCTAGTCCTAATGGCGCTAAAATATAAGTGTTTACAATGTAGCTGAGTAACGAAGCAATTGTCATTACAAAGGTGGTAGCAAATGACATGCCGATGGCAGTTTCTGTACGAGAAGATACGCCCATAAATGGGCATAAACCTAGAAACTTTACGAGTACAAAGTTATTGACTAATACAGTGCCAACTAACAGCAGTAGATAATCTGTCATTTGAAAATTAATTTTATGAGATAATTCACGCTATTATCCGACTTTATTGGTCAGATGACAACTGCTCAATGCCCTAAATTTTGTTGCATATGCATTATCTATGTACTGTAATTATGCAATTGTGTTGTGAATAATTTACGTTTCAAATGTAATCAACTAAATAGCTTCGGGTTTACCTAAATAAAAACCTTGGCATCCGTCAATAAATAACTTCTCTAAAGTGAATTTTTCTTCTTGGCTTTCAACACTTTCCGCTAAAACAGTAATACTCAATCTATGTGCTAAATCTACCATTAAACGTATAAAGTATTGATTGTTTTTATCATCATCAATATCACGTGTATAAGTACTATCCATTTTGATAAAGTCAGGTTTTAAGTCACGAAAAAATTTAAATGACGTTAAACCAACGCCAAACCTTTCAACCGTAATACGCGATCCAACACGATGTATCATATCGATGAAACGTTTACTCGTTTTTATATTTTGTTGTAAACCATACTCAGTTATTTCAAATATTAATTTTGAAGCAATGTTAGCTTCTTTTAATAAACGACGCTCTAACCAAATTAAAAAGTGTTCATCATGGATGCTACGTGAGCTTATGTTAACGCCAAAAGAATGATCATGAAGGTTTTTAACTTTAATTTCACTGATGACTTTTTCGACAATCATTTTGTCAACGGCTACAATTTTATCGAGTTTCTCTGCCATAGCGATAAAAGAAGCTGTTGGTAACATTTCGTCATTAGAGTTTAAAAATCGAGCGAGAACTTCACCATAAACTTTATTATTACGGTTATTAGGCTTTATATGCTGTACGAGTAATTTCACTCGCTGGTTTTCTAAAACGTTATCTATCTCTTGACGCCAATTCTGATTACCGTAATTTGCACTAGAATTTTGTAAAATGTCAGTATCGCTTTGCGAATACCAAGAATTTATTTGCTGCGTTTGGGCAACACTTATACCCGTGTCAGCTAAAGCTAGCAATTCGCCTAATGGCTTATCTTTTTCAAAATAAACTAATCCAGTATAACCGACTGAATCTAAGTCAGATGCATGTTGATATTCATTAAACTTACTTGAAATTTCGTTAGCTGCTTTTTCTGCTTCTTTCAATGTTACATTGGGTAATAATGTTGCAAAATCTGAACTGTTAAGGCGATATACACTTGAACCTCGGTAGGTAACGGTTACGCCTTTAATTATTTCAGCCACTCTTTGAATATATTTGTCGCCTTCACCATAACCTTGTATTTGATTAATGGTTTGGAGCTCAGAGCATCGCGTTATCGCCAAAACGCCAAACCCAACTTGGTTTTCGTCATTAGCAAAAAATTGGATGAAACGATTACGGTTTTCTAGTTTAGTAATAGGGTCTATATAGGCTTTTTTCTCAAGCTGCGATGCATCATTAACATGTGATGAGATCAACGCTTCAACTTTTTTTAACCCTGAAGCTAATTCTGGAATATCAATTATTTCATCATCAGGCTCAAGCTTACTCATCGATATAACTTGTGCAATACCATCCTTTATTTTGTTATTGACTACGAAAACAAGTTTTTTACTTTGTTTAACACTTAATGAACAAGCAACAAAAATAACAACTAAGCTCGCTAGGATTGACACTAATATAATCTTTAATATGAGTTCTGCAGAATTATTAACGTTAAGTTGATAGCTAACATTTGTTTTATACTCAGTCGTTATAACAGTTACTTTAGGTGATATTAAAGACGAGATAGCGTTGGCATAAGGAATATTATGATTAAATATTTCTTTCGTCTCTTTTTTTAGAGAAAACATTTGGAAATTAGATAAATTAATTAAATTTTGTACGTTTTCTATTTGATTATTTTTATCTGAAGTTTCAATAATTGCGGAAATTGAGTTTTGAATTTCTAACTGCTTACTCGATAAAGAAGAAGAAATGAAATACCCCACCATTGCAGCGATCAGAATGTTAAAAAAAATCCCTAAAATGACGTTGCGAATTAATAATTGAGAATAGCTATACATATATAAGTCGATTTACTACAAAATTTGGTCTTATGTTAATTTATACCACGCTTGATTAACAATTACTAACTCGCTGTTATTTAGGGCTATATATTATGGTTAAAGGAATCACGAATATAAGTTTAGCTTTTATTGCTTATCCTATTAAATAGGCTTGCGATTAAACGGTAGTCGCTATATAATTCGCCCAGCTTAAATACAACAATATTTCACTGAAATTCATTTTTCGGTTATTGCTTCAACGCAAAGCCATTAAATATATTTTATATTGTTGTATCGATTTAACGGCTTATTTTATAAGTCACTAGGTTAAATCAACATCGTGGGTTCAGTGATATAAGCCCCGCGGAATGGGGCTTTTTTGTATCTGAAACATTTTTCAGCACGAGAAGTTTGAAGAATTACTGGGCTATAAGCCCTTTTTTTGTATCTGAATGTTGATACAGGAAATCAAAGTAAGATTTTATTTGGAGAAAATGATTGGCTAAGTTTGAACATAAATTGACAGACATGTTACGTCCTGCTGTTGAAGAAGTTGGCAAAGAATTATTAGGGATTGAATATATTAGCGCAGGTAATAATTCAGTATTACGTTTATTCATCGATCATGAAAATGGTATTGATGTTGATGATTGTGCGGAAGTTAGTCGTCAAGTAGGCGCTATACTTGATGTTGAAGACCCTATCAACAGTGAGTTTAATTTAGAAGTTTCGTCACCGGGTTTAGATCGACCTTTATTCGACAAACCGCATTATGAAGCCGTGATTGGTGAAATTATTGAAGTAAAACTATCTATTCCGTTAAATGGTCGTCGCAAATTTAAAGGCGTTTTAGTGGCCATTGCAAATGACACATTAATCGTGACGGTTGATGGTGAAGATTATGATTTAGTCCTTGGTAATATTGTTAAAGCTAATTTAGTCTTTAACCATAATAAAAAGAAATAACCAAAGAATAAAAATTAAATTAAATACGCAGTTGTTCAACTTTATAAAATTAATTTAAGTTGAACTGTTCAGAAACGATTAAAAAGGCTAAGTAGCATGAGTAAGGAAATATTACTGGTTGTAGATGCCGTATCTAACGAAAAAGCATTGCCACGTGAAAGTATTTTTGAAGCAATGGAAACCGCTTTAGAAACAGCAACAAAGAAAAAATATGAAGGTGACATTATAGTACGAGTTGCTATTGACCGTTCAAATGGTGAATTTGATACTTTCCGTCGATGGTTAGTTGTTGCCGATGACGCAGTAGCAGAAAATCCATTTGCAGAAATGAGTTTGTCAGCAGCACAATACGATAACGAAGAATTACAGCTTGGCGACTACATTGAAGATCAAATTGAATCAGTTAAATTTGACCGTGTAACTACGCAAACTGCAAAACAAGTTATTGTACAGAAAATTCGTGAAGCTGAACGAGCACTTATTGTTGAAGCTTACCAAGAACAAATTGGCGAACTTGTTACGGGTGTTGTGAAAAAAGCGAGCCGTGATAGCATTATTATTGATTTAGGTAATAACGCAGAAGCCGTTATTTATCGCGATGATATGTTACCTCGTGAAACATTCCGTCCGGGTGATCGTATTCGTGGTTTGTTATACGAGATAAAGACAGAAACTCGTGGCGCACAATTATTAGTTACACGTTCTAAGCCTGAGATGTTAATTGAACTTTTCCGTGTTGAAGTACCGGAAATTGGCGAAGAAATGTTAGAAATTAAAGGTGGTGCTCGAGATCCGGGTTCACGCGCTAAAATTTCAGTAAAATCTAACGACAAACGTATCGATCCAGTGGGTGCTTGTGTTGGTATGCGTGGTTCACGTGTACAAGCAGTATCAACTGAACTTGGCGGTGAACGTGTTGATATCGTTTTATATGATGATAACCCTGCCCAATACGTAATCAATGCTATGGCTCCAGCCGAAGTTGCATCAATCATCGTTGATGAAGATAAAGGCACGATGGATATAGCGGTTGAAGAAGGAAACTTAGCAATGGCGATTGGCCGTAGTGGTCAAAATATCCGTTTAGCTAGCCAATTAACTGGCTGGGAACTAAACGTGATGACTGTTGCTGACATGAATGAAAAACATCAAGCTGAAAACGATAAAGTTATTTCTTTATTCACTGATAACTTAGATATCGATGATGATTTCGCTAATTTATTAGCTGAAGAAGGTTTTGCTACGTTAGAAGAAATTGCCTACGTACCAGCGGCTGAGATGTTAGAAATTGACGGTATGGACGAAGATATTGTTGAAACACTTCGTGAACGTGCAAAAGAAGCGTTAACAACTAAAGCATTAGCGAGTGAAGAATCTCTTGAAAATGCAGAGCCAGCAGCTGATTTATTAGCACTTGATGGTTTAGAACGTCACTTAGCGTTCGTATTGGCAAGTCGTGGTGTAATTACCCTTGAAGATTTAGCTGAACAAGGCGTTGATGAAATTGCCGATATTGAAGAATTAGATGAAACCAAAGCGGGCGAGTTAATTATGGCTGCTCGTAATATTTGTTGGTTTAACGAAGAATAATCCCCGGGAGAATATAATAGATGTCTAACACAACTGTAGCAGAACTTGCTCAAGAAATTGGTACACCGGTGGATCGCTTAATTAGCCAATTGGCTGATTCTGGTGTGAATAAATCGGCAACTGATTCTGTATCACAAGATGAAAAAGAATCTTTGCTAGAACATTTGAAAAAGCAACATGGTGACGACTCAACAGCCGCACCTAAAAAAATGACGCTTAATCGTAAATCTAAATCAACGTTAACGATGGGACACGGCAGCAAAGCTAAGTCTATTAATGTTGAAGTACGTAAAAAGCGTACTTACGTTAAACGTAGCGAAGTTGAAGAACAACAGCAAGCTGAAGCTGAAGCAAAAGCTGCAGCAGAGCTGGAGTTAGCTGCTAAAGCAGCAGCTGAAGCGAAAGCAGTTGCTGATGCTAAAGAAGCTGAGAACGCAAAAGCAGTAGCAGCAGCTAAAGCTGAAGCTGAAGCTGAGCGTAAAGCCGCTGCTAAAGTTGAAGCAGAAGCTAAAGCGAAGCAAGCAGCCGTAGTTAAAGCAAAAAATATTGAAGAAGCTCCTGTAAAAGTTGCAGAAAGTGAAGAAGCTAAAAAAATTCGTCTTGCTCAAGAAGCTGAAACAAAAGCTAAGCTTGAAGAAGAAGCTAAAGAAGCAACTGCAGCAGCTAAAAAACTAGCCGAAGAAAATGAAGCACGCTGGAAAGAGCAAGAAGCTGAACGAAAAGCAAAAGAAAAAGAAGTTGTTCATTTAACTTCTTCTAAATATGCGCAAGAAGCGGAAGATAAAAGTGATTCTGCTGACGAAAGTGGTCGCCGACGTAAGAAGAAGAAAGCGCCAGCTGACCGTAATGCTCGTGGCCGTAATAACGGACGCGGTAAAGGTAAAACTTTATCTTCACCAGATAGTTTAAAGCATGGTTTTACTAAACCTGTTGAAACTAAAGTACAAGATATTCGCATTGGTGAAACAATCTCAGTAGCTGAACTTGCTAATAAAATGGCTAAGAAAGGCGCTGAAGTTGTTAAGGCAATGTTCAAATTAGGTGCTATGGCAACTATTAACCAAGTTATTGACCAAGAAACAGCAGCACTTGTTGCTGAAGATATGGGTTTCGAAGTAATACTTGTTAAAGAAAATGCTTTAGAAGAAGCAGTACTTGCTGATCGTCAACACACAGGTGAAGAGATTACTCGTGCACCCGTTGTAACTATTATGGGTCACGTTGACCATGGTAAAACATCACTACTTGATCACATTCGTGAAGCGAAAGTAGCTGACGGCGAAGCAGGTGGTATTACTCAGCATATTGGTGCTTATCACGTAGAAACTGGTCATGGTATGATCACATTCTTAGATACTCCTGGTCATGCTGCATTTACTTCTATGCGCTCACGTGGTGCTAAAGCAACAGATATCGTAATCATTGTTGTTGCAGCGGATGATGGTGTTATGCCACAGACAATTGAAGCAATTCAACATGCTAAAGCATCTGATGCACCTATTATTATTGCCGTTAACAAAATGGATAAAGAAGGCGCTGATCCTGACCGTGTTAAGAGTGAATTATCTCAACATGATGTTTTATCAGAGGAGTGGGGCGGAGATGTTCAATTCTGTCACGTTTCAGCTAAAACAGGTTTAGGTATTGACGATTTACTTGATTCTATATTGTTACAATCTGAAGTATTAGAGCTAACAGCTGTTGTTGATAAAATGGCGAGTGGTGTTGTAGTTGAATCTAAATTAGATAAAGGCCGTGGTCCAGTAGCAACTGTATTGGTACAAGAAGGTACTTTAAAACAAGGTGATATCGTACTTTGTGGTTTAGAATATGGCCGTGTTCGAGCAATGCGTGATGAGAATGGTAAAACTATTCAAGCAGCAGGCCCATCTATTCCAGTTGAAATTATTGGATTAAGTGGAGTTCCACAATCTGGTGATGAAGCTACTGTTGTTAAAGATGAGAAGAAAGCACGTGAAGTTGCTTTATTCCGTCAAGGTAAATTCCGTGATGTGAAACTTGCTCGTCAACAAAAAGCTAAACTTGAAAATATGTTTGCTAGCATGGCTGAAGGCGATATTTCTGAAGTTAATGTTGTTATTAAGTCTGATGTTCAAGGCTCTCTTGAAGCAATCAGCGATTCATTGATTAAGTTATCAACTGATGAAGTTAAAGTTAAAATCATTGGTTCAGGTGTTGGTGCTATTACTGAAACAGATGCGACTTTAGCCGCTGCTTCTAATGCAATCGTTGTTGGCTTTAATGTTCGTGCTGATGCTTCTGCTCGTAAAGTTATTGAATCTGAAAATATCGATTTACGTTATTACAGTGTTATCTATGCATTGATTGACGAAGTTAAACAAGCCATGAGTGGTATGTTGGCTCCAGAATTCAAGCAAGAGATTATTGGTCTTGCACAAGTTCGTGATGTATTCAAATCACCTAAAATCGGTGCTATCGCTGGTTGTATGGTTACTGAAGGTATCATTAAACGTAGCGCACCAATTCGTGTATTACGTGATTTGGTTGTTATATACGAAGGTGAGCTTGAATCACTTCGTCGTTTTAAAGACGATGTACAAGAAGTACGTAACGGTATTGAATGTGGTATCGGTGTTAAGAACTACAATGACGTGCGTGTTGGTGACCAAATTGAAGTATTCGAAACAATAGAAATTAAGCGTACGCTGTAATTTTAGATTATTGCTAATTGATTTATTTTTATGTAAGTCAATTAGCTTTACTATTACCAGCAGACACTTACTGTTTGTAAAATACTAAATGGGGGCTTTGCCTCCATTTTTGTTCATATATTAAAAGTTCTAAGATAAAAATCTGACAAACTTTATTAGGAGAATTTCCTATGGCAAGAGAATTTGCCCGTACCGACCGTGTCGGACAAGAAATACAAAAAGAAATCGCAATAATATTAATGCGAGAAGTAAAAGATCCGCGTTTGGTAATGACGACAGTTTCGGCTGTTGAGCTAACACGCGATTTAGCGTATGCAAAAATATTTGTGACTTTCTTTAGTAATGAAGAATCAGAAATTAAAAGCTCAATTGAAGTATTAAATGAAGCGGCTGGTTTTATTCGTTCATTATTAGCTAAAAAATTACGTGCGCGCATAATGCCGCACTTACGTTTTGTATATGACAGTTCAATGTCTGAGGGGGTTCGCATGAGCTCATTAGTTGACAAAGCTGTAGCAAGCGATAAACATATAGCAGAGAGTTCAGAGCGTGTTCCAACGTCGTTGGATGAAGCTTCTGACGTAAATGACGAAAAAAACTCATAGGGTACAGAGTTAATGGCTAAACGCAGAAAAGGTCGCACAATTAATGGTGTGATCCTACTTGATAAACCCTATGAAATGTCATCAAACAGTGCATTGCAAAAAGTTAAACGTATTTTCTCTGCACAGAAAGCGGGGCATACCGGAGCATTGGATCCTCTTGCAACGGGTATGCTGCCAATTTGTTTAGGTGAGGCCACTAAATTTTCCCAGTTTTTACTTGATACAGATAAAACTTATCAAGTGACTGCAAAGTTAGGGATTCGCACAACTACAAGTGATGCTGACGGTGAAGTGGTATCAGAAAAGCCTGTAAATGTTTCAAACGAGCAGCTAGCAGTAGCACTTGAATCATTTCGTGGTACAACAAAGCAAGTTCCTTCGATGTACTCAGCATTAAAATATCAAGGGCAGCCACTTTATAAATACGCGCGAGAAGGCATTGAAGTACCACGCGAGTCTCGTGATATAACTGTATTTAAATTGGATTTATTACGCTTTGAAGGTGATGAAGTAGATCTAGATATTCACGTGTCTAAAGGGACTTATATTCGTACGATTGTCGATGATCTAGGTGAGTTACTTGGTTGTGGAGCACATGTTGCGAATTTAAGGCGTAGCGCAGTAGGTAATTATCCGAAAGATAAAATGGTAACACTTGAGCAGCTACAAGCGTTGGTTGAACAAGCTGAAGAACAAGAGTTATCGGCTAGTGAATTACTAGATCCACTATTGTTACCTATGACTACTGCATGTGATGGGATCCCCGAAGTTTTTATTGATGATATGTCGGCAAATTTTTTACGCCATGGCAACCCTGTTCAAGTAGCAAATGTGCCAAGTGATGGTTTAGTTCAAGTGTTTGTTGGAGATAACGTCAACGATGGTGAGTTTATTGGCATAGGTCATATAGATGATGACGGTTTAGTTGCGCCTAAACGTATTGTTGTTTTAGATGAATTTTTGAAAACATTGTAATTAAACTGTTTAAGGCTTCAGGTTATCTTTATAGAAAAACCTGAAGCTGTTGAATAGATTTACCCAACCTTCTAAAACTAAAACTTCTTCAGAGTTAATTGCATATAATAGTAAGGTAGACACAAATATCAGTTGCAATTTCGACTGTCGCTGATACAATGCGCGCTCTTTTGTCACCTTCGCTGAATTAGTGTTTGGCTTGGTGCGAATTTTAAGTACTTTCGAGTACATCACACTAAGGATTTATTATGTCTTTAAATGCTACAGAAAAAGCTGCAATCGTTGCAGAATATGCTCAAAAAGAAGGTGATACTGGTTCACCTGAAGTACAAGTTGCTTTGTTAACTGCACAAATCAACCACTTACAAGGTCACTTTAAAGAGCACATCCATGATCACCATTCACGTCGTGGTTTATTACGCATGGTTGCACAACGTCGTAAGTTACTTGACTACTTAAAAGGCAAAAATGTAGAGCGTTACACAGCTGCAATTGCTAAATTAGGTTTACGTCGTTAAGACATCCTAATACATTATATTAAAAGGAGCCTGTTGGTTCCTTTTTTTTTGCTTGAAAATAAATCTACTTTGATATTCAATTCATAATAATATCTATATATCACTTATGATGGACTGCCTCATTAACCGCAGAGGATACTTTATGGTAACACCCACACTAAATGTAAATATTGGGATAGCTTTATATAGTACTGATCTAAATGGTGAGTTATTAGAGGTGCGAGAAAAAGATAATTATCGATGGTTTCATTTTGGTGGTGACGTTGTTCAAGCTGCAATTGATATCTCAAATCTTGAACACATCATGTTACCAGTGCCACAATCAATGTTGTTATTTGTTTTATGGGAAAAAAATCCATTAACCCTTTTAAATCTAGGAATGGGGGCAGGGTCAATAGAAAACGCCTTAGAGAAGATACCTAATATCCAAGTAACATCAGTTGAGGCTGAGATAGAAATTATTAAAATGGCAGAACTATTCTTTTTGTCATCTAAAATTAATAATATTGTTCATCGAAGCGCTGAAGAATTTATCAGATCTTCGAATGATCAATACGACATCATTTTATGCGATATATTTTATCAACAACAAAGCCCTGAGTGTGTGTATAGTTCAGCTTTTTATCACGATTTAAATGAAAGGTTGAGTGAATCAGGAACTATTTTTATAAATTTATTTCCTGAAAATAAAGAAAACTTAATGTTGATAATGAGGGCGTCTAGGCAGTGTTTTCCTCATAGTGCTTTAATTGAATTTAATTCCTACCAGAATGTTGTGCTTATCCTCAGTAAAGTAACTTTACCGACCAAAGAACAGCTTATTTCATCGAATAGCCTACCTGATAAACCTACTCATATATGTTTTGAAGAACATATCAACAACATACATTATGTTCCTAAAAGCGATATTTAACGACGGTTGAAAATATATAAATTGCTTACTAAGCTTTAACGCTTAAAAAACAAACTTATTATAGTGACTAATATACTTTTAAAGTCGTTTTCATCTAGTAAAAACTGTGCAGCCTAGTATAATATCGGAGCAAAATTTAGAACTCATTAAATTTTGTAAAACTAATCAATCAAACTGTATAATTTTTTGTTCAACTTAAGCCGTTCTACTTTTGCTATAAGTGAATAAATAATTGTACAGATTGGTTAATAATTTAAAAACTAATAATTTATTTAAAGGAACATACATGTTCAATCCAGTAACTAAAACATTTGAGTTCGGTCAACATACCGTAACTTTAGAAACGGGCGTAATTGCTCGTCAAGCAACATGTGCCGTTATGGCAAGCATGGACGATACTTCAGTATTAGTCTCTGTTGTTGGTAAGAAAGAAGCAAAACCAGGTCAAGATTTTTTCCCATTAACGGTTAATTACCAAGAGCGTACATACGCTGCAGGTAAAATCCCAGGTGGTTTCTTTAAACGTGAAGGTCGCCCTTCAGAAGAAGAAACATTAATTTGTCGTTTAATTGACCGTCCAATTCGTCCACTATTCCCTGAAGGGTTTACTAACGAAGTTCAAGTCGTTATTACCGTTGTTTCTGCTAACCCAGAAATATCTCCAGATATTATTGCTTTATTAGGTACGTCTGCTGCTTTAGCTATTTCAGGTATGCCATTTAGTGGTCCTGTAGGCGCAGCTCGTGTTGGTTATACTGACGGGAAATACATACTTAACCCATTACAATCTGAATTAGCGACTTCACAATTAGATTTAGTTGTTTCAGGTACTGATTCTGCAGTATTGATGGTTGAGTCTGAAGCTGATGTGCTTTCTGAAGAAGTAATGCTTGGTGCAGTTGTTTATGGTCACGAGCAAATGCAAACGGCTATCACTGCAATTAAAGAAATGGCTGCTGAAGTTAACAATCCTAAGTGGGATTGGGTTGCACCAGTTAAAAATGCAGATCTTATCACTAAGATTGCAGAACTTTCTGAAGCACAAGTTGACGAAGCTTACCAAATCACTGAAAAAGCTGTTCGTTACGAAAAAATTAAAGAAATCCGCGATGGTGTTGTTGCAACATTATTAGCTGCTGATGCTGAACTTGACGTTCAAGAAGCAAAAGATTTATTCCACGATTTAGAAAAAACTGTTGTTCGTGGCCGTATCACTAAAGGTATGCCTCGTATCGATGGTCGCGATCCTGAAATGATCCGTGCTCTAGATGTTATGACGGGTGTATTACCAAGAACTCACGGTTCTGCTGTATTTACTCGTGGTGAAACTCAAGCGTTAGTTACTGCTACTTTAGGTACACAGCGTGATGCACAACGTTTAGACACTATCATGGGCGAGAAAACTGATGCATTTATGCTTCACTATAACTTCCCTCCATACTGTGTAGGTGAAACTGGTTTTGTTGGTTCTCCTAAGCGTCGCGAAATTGGTCATGGCCGTTTAGCTAAACGTGGCATGTTAGCTGTTATGCCAACAGTTGAAGAATTCCCTTATGCTGTTCGTGTTGTTTCGGAAATTACTGAATCAAACGGTTCATCTTCAATGGCTTCTGTTTGTGGTACATCATTAGCATTAATGGATGCTGGTGTTCCAATTAAAGCTTCTGTAGCTGGTATCGCTATGGGCCTAGTTAAAGAAGGCGATGATTTTGTTGTTCTTTCAGACATCTTAGGTGATGAAGATCATTTAGGTGACATGGACTTTAAAGTAGCGGGTACTACAGGTGGTATTACTGCACTTCAAATGGACATTAAAATTGAAGGCATCACACAAGAAATCATGCAACTTGCTTTAAACCAAGCAAAAGCTGCACGTACTCATATCTTATCTGTAATGGATGAAGCTATTTCTGGTCACCGTGATGATATTTCACAGTTTGCACCACGCATTCACACTATCAAAGTTAGTCAAGATAAAATTCGTGACATCATTGGTAAAGGTGGTGCAACCATTCGTATGCTTACTGAAGAGACTGGCACAACTATCGAAATCGATGATGACGGTACTGTGAAAATTGCTGCTACAAATGGCGATCAAGCTCAAGATGCAATTAACCGCATTAAAGCACTAACTGCTGAAATTGAAGTAGGTACAATTTACCAAGGTAAAGTAGTACGTATCGTAGATTTTGGTGCATTTGTTAATGTACTTCCTGGTAAAGATGGCTTAGTTCACATCTCTCAAATATCAGAAGAACGTGTTAATGCAGTAAGTGACGTATTAACTGAAGGTCAAGAAGTTACTGTTAAAGTACTAGAAGTTGACCGTCAAGGCCGTGTACGTTTAAGTATTAAAGAAGCTTCTGAGAAAAAAGAAGCGCCAGTAGCTGACGCTGCTGAATAGCATACTTAAAAAGTTACATAAAAAGGGAGCCTGATGGCTCCCTTTTTTATATACTCAAATTAAGTTATTAATAATATTTGATTAGGTGCATTGTTTCTGTGAATAAAATCTTCAAAATAGTTTTTGTCATTGCTATTTCAGCTTTACAAGGTTGTGCAAGCAATCAAATTGACTCTTCTTCTGTAACTATGAATCAATTGATTATTGCAGAGCCACTTGCTATTAATTATAAAAGTGAAATTGCCATAGCACGTTTAACTGATGTTATTCAGCGTGCTGAAATAACAGATGTACAACGAGCAGAGCTCTATTATGATCGAGGCGTTATTTATGACAGTGTGGGTTTACGTTCTTTGGCCCGACTTGATTTCAATCGAGCATTACGTTTAAAGCCAAACTTTGTTGATGCTTATAATTTTTTAGGGATTCATTACACACAATTGCAAGAGTTTAATCAAGCTTATGAAGCGTTTGATTCTGCAATAGACTTGGATTCAAAACATGAATATGCATATTTAAATCGCGGTATAGCCTTATATTATGGAGGTCGTCCGGCGCTTTCAATTGATGATTTTAGTACTTTTCATCAACGTAAAGAAAACGACCCTTACCGAATTTTATGGTTATACCTAGCTGAATATGCAACAGATAGCGTGAATGCTAAAACAATATTACAGCGTTCTTCAGCTTTAGTTGACGAGAGCATCTGGGCTAAAAGTATTATTAAAATGTATCTTGGAGATATTACTGATCAACAGTTTGTTAGCCAACTATCTAAAGGCGTAAATTCAAACAAGGCTTTAAGTGAACGTTTGTGCGAAGCTTACTTTTACTTAGGTAAATATTACCAGATAAAGGGGAATAATAAATCTGCTGCTAACTTCTTTAAATTAGCACTGAGTACCAATGTTTATGAGTTTGTTGAACACAGGTACGCTAAGCTTGAACTAGATTTATTGCAAACAAATGTCGTGAATTCAGACGTTCTACCAAAATAATTTTATAAATATCTTTTGAAATATTCGTGACTCAATATAAAAAAATTCTAGTCATACTGAGCTTGCTGACAATAATGTCTGTGGGCTCTTTTTTTTGGTTAACTTCCTTACTTACCATAGTGGAAAATGGTCATGTAACCCGTTCGCAATTTTCACATATAGAACATTTCGGCTTAAAATCCATGTTGTATCAACGATTAGATACCTATGAGCAAGACGACAAAAAATGGCAAAATATTGCTAAATCACTCGCTAAAAATGATGGTGAGATAGCATTCAAACTTGCTAATTACCATATTAGCAAAGGACTCGGAAGTCGTGCGGAAAATCGAAATATTGAACTATGGCTAATACAAGCCGTTCGTTTAGGGCATCATAAAGCTAAAATTATATTAGCTCGTATCTACTTTGATAATAATAAATTACTCGCCGCTGAAAAAATATTATTACCGATACAATCACAAGTTCAAGCGTTAACTCTTTTAATTGAAATTTCACTATTAAAAGGTGAATTAAAAGAAGTAGCATATTATGCAAGGATGTTGGATAAAAGAAATGTGATTGATCAAAAAGTTGAAAATCGTGAATTTCAGCAAAAATTAGAGAGGTACGGGGTTATAAATAGCTCAACTGTAGAGACTAAAATTGATTGCCTCGTAACAATAGCACCATTTGCAACGAATATTAGTAACATAGAGTATTTTGAGAAACTTATAGCTTCTCCAAATCTAAAGGTGTTGAAACCCTATATTTGTTTTTCACCTGTTCAATATATCAGTAAAATAGAGCTTAATTGTCAGCACAGTCAAAATGAAGCTATACGGTGCGATGAATCTATCTGGAAAAATAAAAAGGCTTTAATTAATAAACGTTTTATCGCAATTCTTACCGAAAAAGGTGGAGCGAATGTTAACTCGGGCATTCTATACATTGATAGCAACGACACTGAAGAAGTCTTTTTTCATGAATTAACACATCTACTCGGCTTCATTGATGAATATCCTTTACCTAAGGAACATTTCCGTTGTTCTTCGGTGCAAAAGTCTATGTTTTCTCACAATATCGCTATTCTACCTCGCTTGTACCAGGGCTCAAGAAAAGATATTCGTGATAAATTACTAGATGAATTACCATGGGGTAAATATATATCAAGTGATACATCGTTATTAGCAAAAACACCAGAAGGTTGGATTTTAGGAACTCATGGAGAAGTACCTGACACAGTAGGTGCTTATATTGCAGAATCTTGCAGTGACATAAATTTTGTTGCGATAAGACCTTTAAAACAAAGAACGTCGTTACGTTATTTTGAAGAAAAATTTCCTGCTTTATACTTCAAAATGTTAGCTGATAACCCGAATAAATTTTTAATGCCTCACTTTACTCATAATGTTTTGATTGCAGAAAGTGAAAAATAACGCTTTGACGTTATTTTTTAATTAGCCACTCTAGATTGAACACCTATTATTGGTTTAGGGGATAGTAACCATCTTTATTGCTACTAAATTATTTGTGGAATTAATTATCTTGTCGTTTTAACTTTTGCTATTGGCCACATGTTGTTCTTGTTGATAGTATCCAATTCATCCTCTAATGCATTTTCTACTTCTTTGATTCCTGATTTTTCTAAGCGCTCTTTTTGATATTTTGAACACTTATCAGTTTTAATAAACCATGAAAATAATTTCATACGACTATCCTTTATTTTCTTCACTCTTTAATAGTAGACTAAATGTAGACTTCTGCCTGTATTTTGTACAATTGTATAAATTAATTAACCATTATTATTGATTGTTTAAATTGTCTTTTCTTTGTGTAATGTAAGGTATAATTGTTTCAGTATTATTATCTTCTAATGTAATTTCTCCCATGAATAAATTTAATGTAAGTAATTTCCGTAAACAATTTCCTTTGCTTAATAAAAATATTAATGAGTTACCATTAGTGTATTTTGACAATGGCGCTACCACTCAAAAACCATCGGTAGTTATTGATACAGAAATGGAAGTTTATGAAAAATATAACGCAAACGTACATCGGGCATCTCATGCGTTAAGTGCAAAAGCTACAGCAGCTTTTGAACAGGCGAGAACTGAAGTAAAGACCTTTATTAAAGCTAAATGTATTGATGAAATAATTTGGACTTCAGGTACTACTGGAAGCATTAATTTAATTGCACAAAGTTGGGGGTATAACAATTTAGAAACCGGTGATGAAATACTATTAAGCCATTGTGAACATCACGCTAATATAGTGCCTTGGCAAATGATCGCAGAAAAAACGGGTGCAATTATTAAAGTTTTACCTTTAACGTCAAGTGGTTTGATTGATGAAAATTTAATTGAAAACTATTTTAACGATAGAACAAAAGTTGTCAGTTTCAGTCATATATCTAATGTAATCGGTAAAGTAAATCCGGTAAAAGTAATCATCTCGTTAGCTAAAAAATACAAAGCAATAACCGTAATTGATGGAGCCCAAGCTTGTGCGCATCTATCATTAAATATGGAAGCTCTAGACTGTGATTTCTATGTCTTCTCTGCGCACAAAATGTTTGGCCCAACAGGTGTAGGTGTTTTATATGGTCGCCGTGAATTACTAAATGCAATGCCTCCCTATCAAGGTGGTGGTGAAATGATAAAACAAGTAAGCTTTAATGATACAACATTCAATGAACTTCCTTTTAAATTTGAAGCAGGTACACCGAATTATGCTGGAGTTATCGCATTTGCTGCCAGTATTAGGTTTATTAATTCATTTGGATTAGCCGAATTGGCCGAATATGAACAGCAATTGACAGAGTACTGCTATGAAAAACTGGCTCAGATCAAATTAGTACAATTTGTTGTTGAAGAAAAGCCTGATATAGGTGTCATTTCATTTACAGTTAATGGCTCACATAACCATGATATTGCCAGTGGACTTGATTCAAGTGGCATTGCTATAAGAAGTGGTCATCATTGCGCTATGCCATTAATGCAATATCTAAAATTACCAGGTTGTATTAGGGTTTCATTAGCCGCTTATAATACATTTTCTGAAGTCGATTTTTTTATTGCAAAACTTAAATGCTTAATCGAAAACTGTGACGATAAAAAAACGAATAGCATTTCTTCAGAAAATGTAAACATTTCCCATTCAAATAACGAAATTGCAATGATTGAGCGATTCAATCAATTAAAAGGTTGGGATTCACGTCATAGAGAAATAATGTTACTGGGGAAAACATTAGAAAGAATGAATAAAAATTTACGTAATAACACCTCTTTAATTCAAGGCTGTGAAAGTAATGCTTGGTTACATGCTTCTAAAAACCTTCAAGGTGAATTCTTTTTTAGTTGTGATAGTGACGCTAAAGTAATCCGAGGTATATTAGTCATAGTCTTAGCTGCATTTCAGCATATGACATCTCATCAAATATTAGCGTTTGATCATCATGCATATTTCAACAAGCTTGGTTTAACACAGCATTTGAGCCCATCACGTAGCAACGGTGTTAAAGCTATAGTCGAGAAGATAGCTAATTTTGCGACTCAAAATTAGAATTTATGTTTAGCTAAGTACTTTTTAATTGCACGGCTTGTTGCAAAAAAAGCAAAACTGGCTGTAACGTGAGTAACGGCTCCAAAACCTGAGCTGCAATCTAACCTGACGGTACCTTCATGTGTTTTTTTTGTGTGACAAACATTTCCTTCATCATCAGGGTAAACCAATTGCTCAGTAGAAAAAACAGCATCAATTGAGAATTTTCGTTTATTACTTGTTTTTGCATCGGCTTTAGGGAAATTAAATTCCCGACGTAGTTGATTTTTTACTTTTGCTAATAATGGATCTTGATAAGTTTGGCTTAAATCGCAAAGTTTAATCTTGCTTGGGTCTGTTTGCCCTCCAGCACCACCAACAGTAATAATTGGTAACTTATAACGCTTGCAATGAGCAATAATAGCGGTTTTTACTTTTACTGAATCAATTGCATCAATAACATAATCAAAATCATTGACCAATAAATCTCGTATATTATCCAACGTTACAAAGTCTTCGATTACATTAACCTGGCAATTAGGATTAATTTGCTTAATTCTTTCAGCCATCACATCCACTTTACTTTCACCAATCGTGTGGCTAAGAGCATGAATTTGTCGGTTAATATTCGTTGTACAAATATCATCTAGGTCAATTAATGTTATAGCACCTATACCGGTTCTAGCCAAAGACTCCGCAGCCCAAGAGCCAACACCCCCAATGCCAATCACGCAAAAGTGTGCTTTTTCTAATAAGGCAGCACCAGTAACACCATAAAGGCGTGCAATACCACCGAATCTCATTTGATATTCAGACATATAATTTTTCTAACTTATAAATTTTGCATATTATAATGCCGAATCAATGATGAAGACAGCAAATCCCATATCGAATAAGGCACTTATTCTGTTTTTTAGGTTTTTTATTATCAATCGACTGTTTTTTATATTTATATAATGTATTTTCGATATAAATTGTAGAAATGGATAGGAGGACAAATATTGTGGGTAAAATTACGTAAACAGCTGCAATACTTGATTCTACAAAAATAGGTGCTAAACCGAAAGCAATAAGTAGACACACTAATGTTGAACGATGGATGATTGTTAAAGCATAAATAAATAGATACATGGGTTACTTCCTTATTCGTTATTTTGTTAATAGAGCTATTTTACCGCTTGCATGTAGAATTAATGAGTGGCATATTTGACATTATTCATGCTTAATGTGACACCACTTTTTTGAGAATTAAATGAAAATTGTTATCCTTGCTACTAATAAATGCGTCGTATCAGCACTATACGGTATTTTAGATGTTATATATGCCGCTAATTATTGTGCTATAGAACGTTATGGTGATGGCATAAAAGACACGCTTGATTGTCAAATTGTCACGATTGATAACAAACCTGTATTGGGCTATAACGGTATTCAAGTTATGCCAACACAACTACTTAACCATGAATCTGTTCCTGATATAATTGTTGTATCATCTTCCGTGAAACCTGTACTTGATTGCTGCGCTGATTCAGTGAATATTGAACAAAAAGATGAAGTTGAGCCTTGGCTTAAATATTGTCATCAGCGTGGGGCTACAATTACTAGTTACTGTACTGGAAGTTTTTTACTTGCAGAGTGTGGCTTACTTTCCAAAAAGATTGCTACAACCCATTGGCGAAGTGCTGATCTTTTTAGGAAACTCTATCCTTTTATTCGTTTAGATAGTGATCAGTTAATTGTAGATAATGGCGATGTTATTTGTTCTGGTGGTGCTACAGCATATATAGATTTAGCTTTATATTTGATTGAGAAATCTATTGGTCGTGAAGTCGCAACCGATTGCGCTAAATTGATGGTTTTTGACCCCGTAAGACAAAGGCAATCTCCTTATGTTTCTTTCCAAAGTCAAAAAGAGCATGAAGACCAGTGCATATTAAAAGCACAAGAATGGCTGGAAGGGCACTTTAAACAAAGTATTTCTATTGAGGCTTTAGCAGAATATGTCGGTTTAGGCTCAAGAACATTTAAGAGACGATTTAAATTAGCGACGAATGAAACACCAATAAATTATTTACAAAGAATTAGGGTTGAACATGTAAAAGCGAAATTAGAAAGTAGTACTGATCCTATAAATAAAATAATTTGGTCAGCCGGTTATGAGGATATTAGTAGTTTTAGACAATTATTTAAAAAATTTACGGGCATCACACCAAAAGATTATCGTCTGAAATTTGCCTAAATTTCTTTTTTTTGCAACTTTTAACTAATTGTATTTCATTGTTATTTTATGTATGAATGATTATTATGTCTTTTGCTTATTTGGGTTGTTTTGTGACCGATTTTATTGTTTTGAATGAAATTACGTGTTTTTATACTTTGCAGGCAGGTAAATTCAAAGGTAGAGAAAATGCTTTTGAGTATTAATGTTATCTAAATAATACTTTAAAATGACTAAAATTAGACAAAAAAAAAGTAGCTAAAGCTACCTTTTTTTATTTTCGAGCATTAAATAATAGTTATCTATTTTTCAATGGTACAAATTCACGGTCAATTTCGCCAATATAGTTTTGACGTGGACGACCAATCTTTTGACCCGGCTGACCTAACATTTCGTCCCAGTGAGAAATCCACCCAACTGTACGAGACATTGCAAATATCACTGTAAACATATTTGTTGGAATACCAATAGCTTTCAAGATGATACCAGAGTAAAAATCTACGTTAGGGTAAAGTTTTTTCTCAATAAAGTAAGAGTCTTCAAGTGCTACTTTTTCAAGTGCCATTGCTACATCTAAAAGAGGATCAGCTATACCTAATTCTTTTAATACTTCATGACAGGTTTCACGCATTACTGTAGCGCGAGGGTCAAAGTTTTTATAAACGCGATGGCCAAATCCCATTAAGCGGAATGAATCACTTTTGTCTTTAGCACGTGCAACAAATTCATCAACACGGTCTAATGTGCCAATTTCTTCAAGCATTGTTAAACAAGCTTCGTTAGCACCGCCATGCGCTGGACCCCATAAAGATGCAACACCTGCAGCAATACATGCATAAGGGTTTGCGCCAGAAGAACCAGCTAGACGAACTGTTGATGTTGAGGCGTTTTGCTCGTGATCAGCATGTAATGTAAATATTCTGTCCATTGCGCGAGCAACAGTTGGACTAACAACATATTCTTCAGCAGGAACAGAGAAAAGCATGTGTAAAAAGTTTTCTGCATAGTTTAAGTCATTACGTGGATATACGAATGGCTGTCCAATACTATATTTGTATGCCATTGCAGCAATAGTAGGCATTTTCGCGATTAAACGATGTGCACTTCTCATGCGCTGAACAGGATCTTCAATATCTAAATCACTATGATAAAAAGACGATAAAGCACCAACAACACCACATACCATAGCCATAGGATGAGCGTCAGGCAAAAAACCTTGGAAGAAATGTGCTAATTTTTCATGAACCATAGTATGGTTCGTGATTATGTTTGTAAATTCATCATATTGTGCTTTTGTTGGCGCGTCGCCGTTTAGTAAAATATAACAAACTTCTAAGTAATCAGCTTGTTTTGCTAAGCTGTCGATTGGGTAGCCACGATGTTGTAATACACCTTTACCACCGTCTATAAATGTAATAGCTGATTCACATGAAGCGGTTGCTAAAAAGCCCGGGTCATAAGTGAAATAACCATAATTACCCAAAGTTCTGATGTCTATTACGTCGTTACCGGCGCTACCTGAAAGTATTGGTAAATCTGCAACTACGTTACCATCAATACTGAGAGTGGCTTTAGATTCAGCCATATGTTTAATCCCCTATAAATTATTTAATTCGCTTTTCTGATTTCGCTTTTGAAAACTTAATCAGTTTTTATGAATATAAAACTGTCCGTATTGTACTTCATTATACCCCCTTAAAGTCAAACCTAATGTTTCAACATTAGACTAAAGTCAAAGATTTGCTAAAATAGTTTAAATAATAGTCTAAAGCCTTTGAAATAAAGGTTAAAATGTCGCGTAAGAAAATTGTAATTAAAAATATTCAGCTATATAATCAATTCGACCTAATTTTTATTTGTAGATTATTTTATTAATGTACAATTATTAGCTAGGATCGCTGGGGTGTTGCTCAATTAATTATTGTAAACATTGTTTACTTTTTATTTGAGCAATAATAAAAAAGTTGAAGGCTCAAAGAACTCTTTAGGCGCAATCGTGAAAAAACAACGTCCTGTAAACTTAGATCTGACTACAATTAAAATGCATCCTTCGGCAAATGCCTCTATATTGCACCGTGTTTCTGGTGTCATTATGGTTTTTGCTATAGGTATTTTATTGTGGACACTTTCATTATCTTTATCTTCCGCTGAAGGATTTGCTCAAATTCAAGCATGTCTTGATGGCTTCTTTTTCAAATTCATTATGTTTGGCATAATCTCTGCTCTAACGTTTCATATATTAATGGGTGTAAGACACTTGTTTATGGACTTAGGCCACTTTGAAGAATTAGCTTCAGGTAATAGCAGTGCTAAATTTGCCATGGCACTTTGGTTTGTACTTACTGTCTTAGTAGGAGTTTGGTTATGGTAAATAACATTGCTACTGTAGGCCGTAATGGCGTACATGATTTTATTCTTATAAGAACAAGCGCAATAATTTTGACGTTGTATACGTTATTAATCGCTGGTTTTTTTGTTGTTACCCCTGAAGTTACTTATGATGCATGGCATGGCTTTTTTAGCCTGATGTCTGTGAAAATAGCAACATTACTTGCTGTTTTATCACTTGTTGTTCATGCATGGATTGGTGTTTGGCAAGTATTGTCTGATTACATCAAACCAGCATTTTTGCGTGGGTCATTACAATTTTTCTTTTCTGTTACTTTATTAGCTTACCTCGCGGCAGGCTTTTTAATTGTGTGGGGTGTATAAGTGAGCGTTCCAATTCGTGAATTTGACGCTATAGTTATTGGCGCCGGTGGTGCAGGTATGCGCGCCGCATTAGCTATTTCTGAATCAGGCAAATCTTGTGCCTTGATTTCTAAAGTTTTTCCTACTCGTTCTCATACTGTATCGGCTCAAGGTGGTATCACCGTTGCGTTAGGTAATGCCCATGAAGATCATTGGGAACAACATATGTACGATACAGTTAAAGGTTCTGATTATATCGGTGACCAAGACGCAATCGAATACATGTGCAAAACAGGCCCTGAATCTATTATTGAACTTGAGAAAATGGGCTTACCATTTTCACGCACTGAAGAAGGTAAAATTTACCAACGTCCTTTCGGTGGTCAATCAAAGAATTTTGGTGGCGAACAAGCCGCTCGAACTGCAGCTGCTGCTGACCGTACAGGTCATGCTCTATTGCATTGTCTGTATCAACAAAATGTTAAAAACAAGACTAATGTTTACTCTGAATGGTACGCATTAGATCTCGTTAAAAATAGCGATGGAGCTGTTGTAGGTACTACCGCTATCTGTATTGAAACAGGCGAAGTTGTCTACTTTAAAGCTCGTGCTACTGTCCTAGCTACTGGTGGTGCAGGACGTATATTCGCCTCAACTACTAATGCTCATATCAATACCGGTGACGGTGTTGGTATGTCACTTCGCGCTGGCATTCAAATGCAAGACATGGAAATGTGGCAGTTTCACCCAACCGGTATCGCTGGTGCGGGTACTCTCGTTACTGAAGGTTGTCGTGGTGAAGGTGGTTACCTTCTTAATAAAGATGGTGAACGTTTCATGGAACGTTATGCACCAAATGCCAAAGATTTAGCGGGTCGTGACGTTGTTGCACGTTCTATGATGACTGAGATTCGTGAAGGTCGAGGGTGTGAACATCCTCAATATGGTCCACACATTAAGTTGAAACTTGACCATTTAGGTCGCGAAACATTATACAAACGCTTACCAGGTGTTTGTGAGTTATCTAAAACATTTGCCCATGTTGATCCAGCTGATGAACCAATTCCAGTAATACCTACATGTCACTATCAAATGGGTGGTGTTCCTTGTAACGTTAATGGTCAAGCACTAAATGTTGCAGCTGATGGAACAGAAACTATTGTTGATGGTTTATTCGCAGTAGGTGAAATCGCTTGTGTTTCTGTTCACGGAGCAAACCGCTTAGGTGGTAACTCTTTACTTGATTTAGTCGTATTTGGCCGTGCAGCGGGTAATTTCTTAGGAACTTACTTAAACGAAACTCAAAATGGTAAAGATGCCTCTGAATCTGATTTAGAAGCGTCATTAGCTCGTACAAATCGTTGGGAATCTTCAACTAAAGGTGAAGATCCTGTACAAATTCGTAAAGACCTTCAAAAGTGTATGCAATTTAACTTCTCGGTATTTCGTGAAGGTGAAGCAATGGCTCAAGGTATGAAAGAGCTAACTGAAATCAGAGCACGTCTTAAAGATGCACATCTTGATGATAAGTCTAGTGAATTCAACACACAACGTATTGAATGTTTAGAGCTTGATAACTTAATGGAAACAGCATTTAGTACAGCAAAAGCGGCAAACTTCCGTACGGAATCTCGTGGTGCTCATGCTCGTGAAGATTTCCAAGACCGTGATGATGAAAACTGGCTATGCCACTCGATTTACACGCCAGAAACTGAAGATATGACCAAGCGTTCTGTCAATATGAAACCTGTTCACCGTGACGCTTTCCCTCCGAAAGCTCGTGTATACTAAGGAGCATTGCAATGAAACAAGTATTTTCGATTTATCGTTACAACCCAGATGTTGATAATGCCCCTTACATGAAGGACTATGAGTTAGAGATCTCTGAAGGCTCTGACATGATGGTGCTAGATGCCTTGATCTTATTAAAAGAAAAAGACTCTACATTATCGTTCCGCCGCTCATGTCGTGAAGGTGTTTGTGGTTCAGACGGTTTAAATATGAATGGTAAAAACGGATTAGCATGTATTACTCCGTTATCGGACTTAAAAACAAAAACAATTGTTTTGCGTCCTTTACCTGGTTTACCGGTAGTGCGTGATTTAATTATTGATATGACGCAATTTTATAATCAATATGAAAAAATTAAGCCATACTTAATTAACGATGGCAAAGAGCAACCAGCTCGTGAGCATTTACAAACTATTGAAGAACGAGAAAAGTTAGACGGTCTTTACGAGTGTATTTTATGTGCATGTTGTTCTACGTCTTGCCCGTCTTTCTGGTGGAACCCTGATAAATTTATTGGTCCTGCAGGTTTATTACATGCTTATCGTTTTTTAATTGATAGCCGTGATACTGCAACAGATGAACGTTTAGATGATTTACAAGATGCTTACAGCGTATTTCGTTGTCATGGCATTATGAACTGTGTTGATGTTTGTCCTAAAGGATTAAATCCAACCAAAGCGATCGGCCATATTAAGTCGATGCTAATATCGCGAGCAGTTTAATTGTTTGTATTAGTATAGAGGAAATACCTAAGCTAACTGTCTAGGTATTAGCTCGATAAAATATCAGCGTGATTTGATTATCAAAAAGCGCTGATATATTAATAATAAGTTTCAAAACAGGGTAATTATTTTATCACAGGCAGTTTGTTCAAGTTCAAGGCGAAAGCATTGGGTTGACGTTAGTCAATGAATACTTTCAACCTAGAAATTGTTCGAAATGACAGAGAGACAATGATTACATTATTTTAGTTGCTTTACCTCAGCAAGGAACAGGCAATGCCCGAAGGTACAATGAAGGCTTGGTTAGAGTCTTCCCATTTAAGTGGTGCTAACGCTACTTATATTGAAGAATTATACGAATCTTATCTGGATAACTCCCAATCTGTTGCTACAGAATGGCGGGACCTATTCCAACAACTTCCAAAAATTGAAGGTGCTGACTTAGAGTTTAGGCATTCTGAAATCCGTAATGAATTTAAAGAATTAGCTAAGCAATCACATAAAACTGTTGTAGTTTCCAGTGGTGGTGATGCAAAACAAGTAAAAGTTTTACAGCTAATTAATGCTTTTCGTTTTCGCGGACATCAAAATGCCAATCTTGACCCTTTAGGGTTATGGAAACGTGATAAGGTACGCGACTTACAACTATCTCATCATGAACTCTCTGAAAATGATTTCGACAAAGATTTTAATGTCGGCTCGTTTGCAGTGGCTCAAGACTCAATGAAATTGGGAGAGCTATATAAGGCCCTTAAAACTACTTATTGTGGTTCTATTGGTGCGGAATATATGCACATTACTGATACAGATGAAAAGCGTTGGCTTCAAAACCGTTTAGAGTCTGTTCAGTCAAAGGCAAAGTTTTCTATTGAAGAAAAACAAGAGATCCTAAAAGGTCTTATTGCTGCTGATGGACTTTGTAAGTATCTCGGTGCCAAGTTCCCAGGAGCTAAGCGTTTCTCACTTGAAGGTGGCGATGCTTTAATTCCAATGCTTAAAGAGCTAATTACTCGTGCAGGCACACAAGGCACTAAAGAAGTTGTTATTGGTATGGCTCACCGTGGCCGTTTAAACGTATTAGTTAACGTGATGGGGAAAAATCCATCAAAGTTATTTGACGAGTTTGGCGGTAAACACGACGAAATATTAGCTTCTGGTGATGTTAAGTATCACCAAGGTTATTCCTCAGATTTTGTCACACCTGGTGGTAATGTTCATTTAGCTTTGGCATTCAATCCATCGCATCTTGAAATTGTTAATCCAGTTGTTATCGGCTCAGTTCGTGCTCGTCAAGACAGACGTGGTGATGCAGTTGGTGATACCGTTTTACCGGTGACAATTCATGGTGACTCAGCTATTGCGGGTCAAGGTGTTGTTCAAGAAACTTTTAATATGTCGCAAGCGCGTGCATTTAAAGTGGGTGGAACTATTCGCATCGTTATCAATAATCAGGTTGGATTTACTACATCAAATCCTGCAGATACTCGCAGTGGTGAATATTGTACTGAAATTGCAAAAATGGTTTCAGCACCTATTTTACATGTTAATGGCGATGACCCTGAAGCTGTTGTTTTGGCAACACAGATTGCATTAGATTACAGAAATGAATTTAAGCGTGATGTGGTAATAGATTTAGTTTGTTACCGACGTCATGGCCATAATGAAGCTGATGAGCCAAGTGCAACACAGCCATTGATGTATAAAAAAATTAAGCAACACCCGACACCTCGTCAAATCTACGCACAACAACTTGATGCGGAAGGTTCAATCAACTCAGATAAATCTAACGAGTTAGCGTCTTATTACCGGAAGTTGCTTGATGAAGGGCAGTGTACGGTTGAGCAATGGCGTCCAATGACAGAGCATTCTGTTGATTGGTCTCCATACATTGGTCATGATTGGGATGATGATTACGACAAAGCAATTTCCGTTGAAAAATTGAAAGAACTTTCAGAAAAATTGTCAACGTATCCTGAAACACATCCTGTTCAAGGACGTGTTAAGAAAATATATGATGATCGCGTTAAAATGGCTTCTGGTGAGAAGTTACTCGATTGGGGAATGGCTGAAAATTTAGCTTATGCATCGATTGTTGATTTAGGCAAGCGTGTCCGTATTACTGGACAAGACTCTGGTCGAGGTACTTTCTTCCATCGTCATGCTGTTTTACATAATCAAGAAGATTCAAGCCAATACTTACCTTTGCAAAACATTCGTGAAGGGCAAGGTCCATTTGACATTCATGACTCAGTATTGTCTGAAGTATCGGTAGTTGCTTTTGAATATGGTTATACAACGGCAGAACCAGCAGGTTTAACTATTTGGGAAGCACAATTTGGTGACTTTGCTAACTGTGCACAAGTTGTATTTGACCAATTCATAAGTTCGGGTGAGCAAAAGTGGGGCCGTTTATGTGGTCTAACTATGTTACTACCTCATGGTTATGAAGGTCAGGGACCAGAGCATTCATCTGGTCGTCTTGAGCGCTTCTTACAATTATGTGCTGATCATAATATGCAAGTTTGTGTACCATCAACACCTGCTCAAGTATTTAATATGCTTCGCCGTCAAGTTGTTCGTCCTATGCGTCGCCCATTAGTTGTCATGTCGCCTAAATCATTATTAAGGCATCCTTTAGCAGTATCTTCATTAGAAGAACTCTCTACAGGTGTTTTCCATAATGTTATCGGTGAAGTTGATGATATTGATCCTAAGAATGTGGAACGTGTCGTATTTTGTAGTGGTAAGGTTTACTACGAATTACTTGACCAACGTCGTAAGAGTGAGCAAGAAAATGTTGTTATCATTCGAATCGAACAGCTTTACCCATTCCCAGAAGAAGAGCTTCAAGCAGAATTAGCGAAATATCCGCATGTGAAGCAATTCGTTTGGTGTCAGGAAGAACCGCAAAACCAAGGTGCATGGTATTGTTCACAGCATCATTTTAGAGCGGCAATCCCTAAAGGTACTTATTTGACATATGCAGGTCGTAAGGCTTCTGCAGCACCAGCTGTTGGTTATATGTCAGTCCATGTAAAAGAACAACAAGCGCTAGTCAATGACGCGCTAACTGTTGAAGACTAGTGAGTAAGGAATAAAATAAATGACAATTGAAATTAAGGTTCCCGTTTTACCTGAATCTGTTGCAGATGCAAGCGTAGCTACTTGGCATGTACAAGTAGGTGATAAAGTAACTCGTGATCAAAATCTCGTCGATATTGAAACCGATAAAGTGGTTTTAGAAGTTGTTGCAATTCAAGATGGTGTTATTACTGAAATATCACAGCCTGAAGGGGCAACGGTATTAGGTGATCAAGTTATCGCTATACTTTCTGATGGGCAAGCTTCTGCTTCTGCTTCAGTAGCAGCTCCAGCTGCTGCACCTGCTTCCGCAGCAACATCTGTAAATGTTATCGATATTATCGTTCCGGTATTACCTGAGTCAGTAGCTGATGCAACAGTTGCTACTTGGCATGTTGCTGAAGGCGATGTTGTTTCAGTTGACCAAAACTTGGTTGATATTGAAACTGATAAAGTGGTACTTGAAGTTGTAGCTCAAGATAATGGAGTGATTGGAAAAATCATTCACGCTGAAGGTGATACTGTATTAGGCTCACAAGTTATCGGTCAACTCAATGCTGGTGCAACTGCAGGCGCACCTGCTGCCGCAGCTGAAGAAGCTATAAGTGCTGATGAAATTGCAAGCCCTTCTGTACGTCGTTTAATGACAGAAAAAGGTTTAACTGCTGCTAATGTTACTGGCACAGGTAAAGGTGGTCGAATTTCTAAAGAAGATGTTGAAGCGGCTGTAAATTCTTCAAATATTAAACCGGCTGCACCTGTTGCGGCGAAAGCTCCTGCTCCTGTAGCGCAAGACCTTGGCGAACGCACTCAAAAACGTGTACCGATGACACGTTTACGTAAAACTATTGCTAAACGTTTATTGGAAGCTAAAAACTCCACAGCAATGTTAACAACGTTTAACGAAGTTAATATGAAGCCTATAATGGATCTTCGTAAACAATATAAAGACTTATTCGAAAAAACTCATGACACACGTTTAGGTTTTATGTCGTTTTATGTTAAAGCTGTTACTGAAGCATTAAAGCGCTTTCCAGCGGTAAATGCATCAATTGACGGTGATGATATTGTTTATCATAACTTTTTTGATATCTCTATTGCTGTATCAACACCACGAGGCTTAGTTACACCAGTATTACGTGATGCTGATCAATTAGGCATGGCAGCAATTGAAAATGGCATTCGCAGCCTAGCTATTAAAGGTCGCGATGGTAAATTATCAATTGAAGATATGACAGGTGGTAACTTTACAATTACTAACGGCGGCGTATTTGGTTCATTACTTTCAACACCAATCTTAAATTTACCGCAAGCGGCTATTTTAGGAATGCATAAAATCCAAGACAGACCAATGGCTGTTAACGGAAAAGTTGAAATACTACCTATGATGTATTTGGCACTTTCTTATGATCATCGATTGATTGATGGCAAAGAATCGGTTGGATTCTTAGTTGCTATTAAAGAGTTACTGGAAGATCCAACACGTCTACTTCTTGATATTTAATCAAGAAAAATAAATCTTTTGATTTAGACTATAGTATTAGCTCTAAGGACTTTGTTCCTTAGAGCTTTTATACTATAATCGGTCAACTTTTTCGATGGCATACTTTTTTTATAAAAAATTGCCATTTTCATCTACAGATAAATGGAAACACACCATGAATTTGCATGAATACCAAGCGAAACAATTATTCGCTGAATATGGTTTACCAGTTTCTGAGGGATTCGCTTGCGATACTCCTCAAGAAGCTGCTGAAGCTGCCGACAAAATTGGCGGTGATATGTGGGTTGTTAAAACTCAAGTACACGCAGGCGGACGCGGTAAAGCTGGCGGTGTTAAGTTAGTTAAAAGCAAACAAGAAATCAAAGATTTCGCTCAAAATTGGTTAGGTAAGAACTTAGTAACTTATCAAACAGATGCAAATGGTCAGCCAGTTGCTAAAATTTTAGTTGAAAGCTGTACTGACATCGCTAATGAGTTATATCTTGGCGCTGTTGTTGACCGAGCTTCACAGAAAATTGTTTTCATGGCATCTACTGAAGGCGGTGTTGACATTGAGAAGATTGCTGAAGAAACTCCTGAATTAATTCACCAAGCTGAGATTGATCCACTAGTTGGCGCTCAACCTTATCAAGCTCGTGAATTAGGTTTTAAACTTGGTTTAAACCCTACTCAAATGAAGCAATTTGTTAAGATCTTTATGGGTCTTGCTAAAATGTTTGAAGATTGTGATTTTGCATTATTAGAAATCAACCCGTTAGTTATTACTGACGAAGGTAACCTTCACTGTTTAGATGGCAAAATTGGTATTGATGGTAATGCTTTATACCGTCAACCTAAAATGCGCGCTTTCCACGATCCTTCACAAGAAGATGAACGTGAAGCACATGCAGCACAGTGGGAGCTAAACTATGTAGCTCTTGACGGAACTGTTGGTTGTATGGTTAACGGAGCAGGCCTAGCAATGGGTACTATGGATATCGTTAATTTACACGGCGGCAAGCCAGCTAACTTCCTTGATGTTGGCGGCGGAGCAAACAAAGAACGTGTTTCTGAAGCATTCAAAATCATCCTTTCTGACGAAAACGTTAAAGCTGTTTTAGTTAACATCTTTGGTGGCATCGTTCGTTGTGACATGATTGCTGAAGGTATTATTGGCGCTGTTAAAGAAGTAGGCGTTAAAGTACCGGTAGTTGTACGTTTAGAAGGTACTAATGCTGATTTAGGTCGTGAAGTTCTTAAGAACTCTGGCTTAGACATCATTGCTGCTGAGTCATTAACTGATGCAGCAACTAAAGTTGTAGCAGCTGCGGAGGGCAAATAATGTCTGTATTAATTAATAAAGATACCAAAGTTATCTGTCAAGGTTTCACTGGTGGTCAAGGTACTTTCCACTCAGAGCAAGCACTTGAATACGGTACACAAATGGTTGGTGGCGTTAGCCCAGGTAAAGGCGGTCAAACGCATTTAGGCCTTCCAGTATTCAACACAGTACGTGATGCAGTAGAAGCAACTGGCGCAACAGCTACAGTTATCTATGTTCCTGCACCATTTTGTAAAGATGCTATTTTAGAAGCTATCGATGCAGGCATCGAGCTTATCGTTACTATCACTGAAGGTATTCCAACTTTAGATATGGTTGACGTTAAAGCTAAGCTTACTCAAACTGGCGTTCGTATGATCGGTCCTAACTGTCCAGGTGTTATCACTCCTGGCGAGACTAAGATTGGTATCATGCCTGGTCACATCCATTTACCAGGTAAAGTTGGTATTGTTTCACGTTCTGGCACACTTACGTACGAAGCAGTAAAACAAACAACTGACGCTGGTTTTGGTCAATCTACTTGTGTAGGTATTGGTGGCGACCCTATCCCAGGAACTAATTTCATCGACGTATTGGAAATGTTCCAAAACGATCCACAAACTGAAGCAATCGTAATGATTGGTGAAATTGGTGGTACTGCTGAAGAAGAAGCTGCGGAATATATCAAAGCTAATGTTACTAAACCTGTAGTATCTTACATTGCTGGTGTTACTGCACCAGAAGGTAAGCGTATGGGTCACGCTGGCGCGATTATCGCCGGTGGTAAAGGTACAGCTGATGAGAAATTTGCAGCACTAGAAGCGGCCGGTGTTAAAACGGTTCGTTCTTTAGCTGACATCGGTGTAGCACTTAAAGAGAAAACAGGTTGGTAAGCTAACGCTTAATAATCTGGTTATTCTTCATAAAAAACCGCATCCTCTAATAGAGAGTGCGGTTTTTTTCATTTCTATTTCAAGAAATCAGCGGCATTTATTGTTGCTTCAAGTTGTTTTTCGACAGCTTTCTGTTTCCATTTCGGTAAATAGCTAGTTAACTTTTTATTGATCGAAGCAGCATTTGTAAGTGCCCAGTCGTTTGCCTTTACACCCGACTTTACAAATTTGCTATCACTCTGCATCTCAACAAATTCTTTTGAATCATACTTAAATTTCGCGTTTTGTACATTTCTTACCGGATGTAAGGAGAATCTTGCTTTCCAAAAACCTATCCGAGGCGAAACTATTGAATAGTAAGTTTTAGTCTCAGTCAGATTAGCTTTCAAAAAATCAGCACTTTCACCAACTACCATAAACAAATGTTCTCCCGGTGAAGTATCAAAGGTAACTTTGGTATCATTTGATATAATGCCAATAAATTCAGGGGTTCCATTTACAATTTCAAATACAGAAGCTTGAATCGCTTGTCCTACAAACGCAGAACGCATAAATACGATTCTAGAAGTACCTTCATTCACATTTGTTGATACTTGTTCTGTTATTGGTTCCATTAGTGTGGACTGACAACCTGCGATTAAGATTACAAAGACTAAAGTTAATATTTTTCTAATTAGCATTTAATTTCATTCCTTTTATTGTTGAATAAATGTTGAAGAGAAAATACCACATTGAATTCATTTATTAAACACTAATTATTAACACTTAATTAATCGAAAATTAATGAAACGTAATTTTATTAAGTGTCATGGTGTAGTTGTGACCTGGTAAATATATCGGTAATTTAACTAGGGCTATTGGCCGATTTTGAGGGCGATTATTTAGGGCTTACAGCGGTATGCTCTAATGAAGAAGAATTACACCAACTAGGTGCTTCTCTGGATTCATCTAGATCTATATCAATGACTAATTTGCTACAAAAAAGAGTTCGGTGACATTCAAGGTTTATTGCCAATGAAATTTAACATGGACATCCATTGTGATTTTGACTAGTTTTAAAGTATGGACTGCTTCATTTTACTTTCAAGTAAGACAATAAAATGATAATAAAAATTAATTTACTGCGTATTTCAATTGTCCTAAGAGAAATATTATCGAAATCTGATATCTATTTATGTAGTTTTAATAAACAATATGAACTGTGAAATCATGTAACTTTAGCAGGCTCTAATTAATGAAGGACTCGTAGATGGTGAAAATTGTTGTATTAATCAGCTTGATATTAGCTTCTTTTCAAGTATTTAGTCAGGAATTTATTATTGGGCTCAATGAGCGGGATATTTATCGTTACAAAAATGAGAAAGGTGAATGGGCTGGAAAAGATATCGAGTTAATTAAGGCTGTCTTTCGTCGTACACCATTTAAATATAAGATAGTCTCTATGCCCTGGGCAAGAGTTATAAGAGGGCTTGAAGCTGGGGCTATTGATATGACTTTAGCAGCAACAGCCTTACCGGAAAGAAAAAAATATGCAATTTTTACAAAGAATAATTTTCGTTACAGCCACCACATGCTTTTTGTACATAAAAATAAATTAAACTTATTTGATTCGGTAAATGTGTTATCTGACTTAACTAAAGTCAATGTGGTAATTGCTGCTTTGCGAGGTGCTATTTATTACGAATCCTATCCTGCTTTATTACAAAACAAAAAGTTCACTAGAAGGATTGTTTATATTAGTGATGATCAAGTTATGTCTGATTTTGTACTCAAAGGAAGAGCTGATGGCTATATTGAATCAGAAATGGAAGGCAAACATTATTTGTTATCTCAACCAGAGTTTAGTAAAAATATTGTGCCTCTCTTTCGTATTACAACCGATGAGGAAGCAGGAAGTAAACTTATGTTTAGTAAAGAAAGAGTTTCAGTAAAACAGGTAGAGGTTTTTGATATTGCGTTAAAAGCCTTACATGAAAGTGGTGAATATGAAAAGATTTCAAAACTTTTTTAATTTGAACAATAGCATTAAAGAGGTAGAGGCCAGTTAAGAATAAGTAATCAATATAAAGAGTGTTTATCTAGCGATTTAAATGGTATTAACTTGAACTAATCAAACCGTCCTTTTTTGTATGCCTTTTGCACTTTATCAATTATCTCTTGGTTACTTAATCCAAGTTTATGTAACTTACTAAAACCAAAGTTAGTTTCTTTGTTGCGCATTTCACTCAGTTTTATGGGGGAAACTTTTAAATTTTCGGTATTAAGTTCTTCTGATAGTGTTTTTAGCATCACAGGACTTACCAAAATTAAGTCGACACGATTTTTTAATAGTAATGAAAAGCCAATCCGATCACTTTGCATCGTTATTTTTTTTAATTCGTTGTCATTGTCGAACCGAGGGAAGTAGGATGTACCTCTAGAAATACCAATGATCTTACCCTTTAAATCATCATATTTTGTAATGGTAATACCTTCTTTTGAAAGCACCCGTAAGTCGTCAGCTGGCTTAAAAGGGGTATAAAATGAAAACTTATCCCTTTCTGTTGATGGATTTAGCCCTGCAATTACATCAACTTGACCCTGTTTCAAAAAAACCACACATCGAGCAAAGTTGGGTGATTTTATAAATTTAAGTTGTTTATTTAGCACGTCAGCAAGAACTTCAAGCGCAGTAACATGTGTGCCGTAGGGTTTTTCAGCAATAACTTGGTAAGGAGGGTGGTCGTCAATACAGGCAACTAATTCAGTACTTTGGGCATTTGGGCATAAAAGAAAAGTTAGTAATAAAAATATTTTTTTATTATTCATTCAGTAACCTTAATTTCACAGTGATTGAATCTTAACTATACACTAAGTAACCAACTATTTCTGTTAAGTGGTTAGATAAATGAATATCCCATGGTCCAATCATTACCAGTTAGGTAAAGCGGTTATCAACCCTTTTCTGTAACCATCATACTGGCAATATACTTTGAATAAAACATCAATTTTTAAACTTGTATTCTCTTTCTTTCATAAAGTCATACTTTTTTGACATTATTACATTTTCTCACGTTAGCCAACATTTCCTATACAAAGTGCCTGAAGAAACTAACGCTACATGGTTTTATTATAGATTCATAATTTATCAGACACTAAAAAATGGAATTATTATGAAGAAATCATTTATCAGCATGGCATTACTTTTAGCATCTTCTACGGTATTTGCAGAAACAGAATATCCTGAAAACCGTATACTAAGACCTTTAACTTTAACTGATGGTACTATTTCTGTAGGTGGTGCTATTGCATGGGTAGAAGAAGGGGAGGATGATCAACGTGCAGCGCTTAATTTAAATTTAGGTTACGGTTTAACTGATAATTTAACACTTGGTCTTGGTGGCCTTAATTATCGTGTTTTAGCTCGTCCTGAAAATAAAATGGGTCTTGAATTAGCTGTTGGTCTAGGTTTTAGAGGTTTCCAAGAGTCTCAAGTTAACGGTGATTCTGTAGCTTATGGTGCAGACTTAAATGGTAAATATGTCTTCAATAAAGACATAGCAATGATTTTTTCTGTAGGTTACGTAAAGTGGGACGAAGAAAAATTAAAAAACAAGGATGAATATCGCTATTCTGTTGGAATACAAACTAACCTTGCAAAAGATTGGTCCGCTACAGCAAGTTATACCTATCGTGATTTAATAGATTTTAACCAAAACGACGCACATGAAATCGGCGTAGGTATTAATTATGCGTATAGCAAGAATACTGATATTGGCCTATTTGCTAGCTATTCAGACTTCGATGCACAAAAAAATGGCTATCAACTTCATAATAGTTTTGATCATGCAGTGGGTATTTATGCTAACTACCGTTTTTAAAATTAGAACGGCGTAAGTAAGTTGAATTATGCCGTTCTGAATAGCTCGATGATAAAGCCAGTTTCGAATTATTAACGGCTTGAAATTGAGCTGTTTCTATGAAATCAAAACGATTAATCGTGTCATTAATCTAGCTTATATCTATTTTTTAAAAAGAGGGACTTTAGTATTAACATCAATTTAATCTTGTGTTAACCTGCGCGCCTTATTGAAGGGAATCAATACGAAAATTTAATTTTAGCTTATTCTTCCCTTCTGAATTTTTAAAAGGAAAGTTAAATTGAAGTATGTAAACCTAATAATGATAAGTGCATCTTTGTGCTTATTAACGGCATGTTTTGAAGTTGAAGATGACAGTAATTCAGATGTTGTAGAAGCACTTCAGGCTCAAAATGAAATTCTAAGTGGAACAACCTACCCAATTAATGAAACGACAACGGCAACTGTTGCTTTAACAGGTATCATTGTAAATGCCCTTGACGGTAAAGAAGTATCAACAGCTAATGTAACCATCATTGCAGCCGACGAAGTTATTCAAGATAGTCTTGTTTTTACCGGTGGTGAATTTAAGATTGAAAACCTACCATCTAATTCAGATATTGAAATTGTTATTGAAAGTACAAATGATGAGTTTTTATCTCGTGTTTTTTTTATGAACACAGGCAACTCAGATGCTGTTAATACATCAAATGATTTTGGTACATTTGAAGTCTCGATAGCTAACACCGTTCAAGTCTCTGTTATTAACCAAACTACAGGCTTACCTTTATCAACATTAGAGTTTATTGGCTATTCACATTATGGTAATAGTTCAAGAGCTAATGGGTATAAACATACTTCAACTTATGATGAAGTTAATGGTGTTTACAATATCACCTTACCAAAGTTTATTCAGACTACAATTAGCGCCAATCTAGATATCAATAAAGATGGTGAAATTGACTTTATACCGGAACTAAATAACACCTTGAACGGCACTAATTTATACTATCCTTCAGCAAATAATCAAGAGTCAGTTACCTTGTATGTTGATGAAAAAATGCCATTAGAACAAATCGAATACCGTATAGCACTTATAGATGAAAGCGCAAATACACTTTTAGGTGCCGAACTTAGAGTATTAGGTGCAGATGGAGTAGAATCTGTATCTACTTTTGATGAATCGACTGAGCAATATGTATTATCTGCGGAATTCACTTACTCTTCGACAATAGAAATTCCGTCATTCTCAGTAAATGATGTTAATTATCAAAGTAGCTCAATATCATTAAGAACGAATAATGATGATAGTTTAAGAGTGTCTGTTTCAGGTACTTTAGGAAATAGTTACTATAACATTCCATTTTCAAACATTATTGAGTTAGCAATAATGCCACGAGTTGTCGATGCATCTTCTTCTACTTTAGAAGTGGTTACATCTGCTAATGAAGTCAACTTTGTTGATCATAGTTTCAGTGTATTTTACTCGCAACCAATTACGGTGTCGGCAAACAGTGTTGTATTAACAAATACTTCCGGTTTTACAGCCGTTAAAGGCAATGATGACTCTAATGATATCGTTTTACCTGGAACAACCATTATCAGTGGTGATATAGATGTTCCTGTGTCATTTGAAACAAGTCTAAACAATACAAAATTAACTATTACTCCTGTGAGTGCTCTCACAGCAGGGCAAAATTACAGATACGATGTTAACTCTCTAGTTTTAACATCGACTGAACAATCAGTTGATGTTAATGGGGACTATCTTTCATTTTCTATTGAAAATAGCAACGATGCGGTTTTTGATATAAATGACTTACGCTTAGATAACAATAATTACACAACTAATGGTACGGCAATTCTTACTGAAAATTCAGCGGGTGATTTTGCTAGTCCTTACAATAGTAATCGTAATGTTTATATATACTTGCCGACAAGTATTAATACTTTACAAACTCTTACTCTTCGACGTGTTTCTATTATTCAAAACGGTATGAGCGCTAATTCAGTAAGAGATTATAATTTTGTTAGAAATGGTAATTTTGATAATTTGTCATCAATAGGTTTATTGCAGTTGGCGGAAAATGAAACTATCGTTAATGATAATCTATCTATCAATGTTGAAACAGGTTCAGCTCAACCTGACAGTCAAAAGGTTTATCGTGCTTATTTAAGTACATATAATTCAGATAACATGACTGGTTCTGAAAACAGTGTAACGTTTCAGTATGCCTATGAAACTAAAGCTGGTGTTGTGGCAACAGGGACTATAACTATACCTGTTCAATAAGCATTAACTTTCGTACTCGTTAATAACTTGATGTAAAACGAGAAATCGCAATCAGTATTTACTAGTACTTTGAAACCCGCTTAATAGCGGGTTTTTTATTACAGTGAGTATAAATCGTTATCTTCTAGTTGAGTTAATCATGTGCTTGATTATGCTTAGACTAACATTCAAAGGCAATTTCGCAGAATTTGATGTTATCTTTTTAAAATGCAAAGCAATATCCAAATTTAATTTTAGTGATTTTAAATTATAATTATATTTCAAGTGGTTAGAGGTATTCTTTTATTGGCCCTATTAATGCAATACCTATACTGAAGCTAAACACATAAACGAGGGTAGTCCTATGATAAGTAGTAGAATCACACCAAATAGTCGATTAGTTCATTCATCCAGCAATCTTTTTTCTTTTAATCGCGAACAAAAAGAGAAATTGAATAATAGTAACAAAAGCGAAAATTTTGTTATTGAATTATCACTCAATGAAGATAATGAAAATTATGTGCTTGGGTATAATTAATTGGCAAATAATAGGGCAAATCTTTAGTGACGATACATTCTCCTTATCCTGAACAATTGAAATGTTACTGCTATAAAATGATTGGTTTTAATTGGATGATAATTCATTCAATTTAAAATCAATCATTTACTATTTCATAAGTTAAACTTTCCACCGTTAACTATTTTCATTATTTTCTATGAAAGTTTCTTTTGCTACTTTTTTAATATCTATGCTTTCTTCAATGATTTTTTCGCGCATTTTCCCTATTTCTTCCATAGCCTTTTCTTTCTCTTCCGGGCTTAAATTTTCATTTTTTGCTATTTCAGCCATCATAGCTTCGAGTTCTTCAAGTTTTTCTCGGTCAACACCTAAACGCTTATCGAGTATTGCTTGCATCATATCTCCAAAACGAGAATCAGGCTCAGTTATGTTTTTAACTTTATTTTCATGTAAAGCAGAAGCTGCTACTTGTAAGGTGGATTGGTTATTCTGACTATTAGCAAGTAATTCTGCTGAAGTTTGCGGCCTTACATAGATAGATGATATTTCTTGAATAACATTTTTATTACCCTCTAATAGTGATAAGGCCTGATTAGATAAGGTTAAGGTATCTTGATTTACCGTATTATGTGAACGGGTCGAGTCTACATTATTGAAATTAGCTGGGCTTGAAATTTTCGTTTTTGCCTGAGCGAATATTTCATTGTAGTTTCCGTTAATCAGCATAATACTTTCTCTTCTAGTGCTTTCGTTTTGTTACTGTTTTATTATTAATTGATAGCAGTAACTATGCCAACTAGGCTTTTAGGGCAAAGCCTTATATTTTGTCTGAAATTTATAGTTGTACTGTCTTAAATGGGGAATGATTTTGCCGTATTATCAAAATACTAAGTTAAATTTTGCCGCTTGTTAGTTAACGATAAATACCTGTGTTCATATTTGATTTATTGATCACATTGAAAACATGGTGAATATCAGCAAAATAATATAAAACCCTTATTCTCGTAATAAAGGTAATTAAAGAAGTAAACTCATGAATAATACTTATCACATACTTAATGGTGATTCATTAAAGAATCAATTCCCCACATCAATTTTGGGGGAATTAATTATTGCACGTGAATGCTTAGTTGATGGCAACATTCAGGGCGAAGATATTAATGAATTATTTGTAAACCGAGCAAGGTACTTAGAGAGTTACTCGCAAATACCCGCGGGAACATATTTTGAACGTACGGTGCCAGAAATAACCAAAATAACAAATATACCTGCAGATTCAGCAATATATTGTTGGTTTGAAGATGATTTGTTTTGTCAGGCTAATCTTTGGTTTGTCTTACATTTACTCTCGAAACAACAGCAAGGTGACCTGGTCAACTAAATTCAGACACCCTAGTTAAGTTCGTTAAGCTACCTTTTTCAATTCTCTTTCTTTACACTCAAATTCATTGGGGTTTTGATAACCAAGATATGAGTGCATTCTTTTGCTGTT
>Ga0209825_1000294_pt1 | contig 43642 bp, 35 predicted proteins | sample EN8Hudsemesocosm_FD_184631 | JGI IMG/M metagenome (GOLD analysis project Ga0209825, IMG submission 184631) | Methane-oxidizing microbial communities from mesocosms in the Hudson Canyon - EN8B Hudson Canyon (SPAdes) (version 2) | ecosystem: Environmental > Aquatic > Marine > Cold seeps | place...
AACAGCAAAAGAATGCACTCATATCTTGGTTATCAAAACCCCAATGAATTTGAGTGTAAAGAAAGAGAATTGAAAAAGGTAGCTTAACGAACTTAACTAGGGTGTCTGAATTTAGTTGACCAGGTCATTATGCAGCTAATTTTGAAGCTGAATTTATTAATTCATTTACGACTTGCACTACTTTTAAAATGTCATGTTGGATAACTTCAGCAGCAATGAGTCCTGATAGGACTAAGCTTATTTTACTTGATTCAAACCGTTTGTGGTTATATGAAAACTGGCACGAAGATGATTTTTTTACTGGTGATGTCTACAGTATAGATTTGGGTATTATCACTCAAAAGGAGTCAGTAACTTTTTTTGACAATGATTTAATTGTGTTCACAGACGAGAACTTTATGGGGATTGGCGGTAACGCATATAAAGTAAAGTTATCTGAAGCTAAATTGAATAAAGTGCAAAGTGCCAAATTTTAATTCCAAAACCCTAAATTGAACAGACTTTCGAGTGTTTTCTCTGTATTCCGTCCATAAAAATAGCTAACCAATAAATATAATCGGTTAAAGGTAGCCGAAAATATTTACGAAAAGTTTTTCTAAAATTCAGTTACTTGACTTTGTGATTCAATCAAGTAATAAATCTCTAAAAACTAATTATTCATCCTCCTTCAACATTGCTGTATAATCCTGCGCATTAAACGACTGTCTTAACTAAGACCACTAGTTCACTAGAAAGGCAGTTAAACCACAATTTATGACGCTGCTCTTTATTTGTAAAAGCACCAGTTACAAAATATAGAGTAAGTTGAGAGCATTATGACCGTAGAACAATTCGATCCAAGCACAAGTAATTCAAATAAAAGTCAGACAACCACATTAGACATTCCATCTAAAATGATTGAAGAACAGCATCAAGCTGTTGTTAATTCAGGTGTAACTAAAAGCGCTGCGAAAGTAGGTTTTGTTTCGTTAGGTTGCCCTAAAAACCTTGTAGATTCTGAACGTATTCTTACTCAGTTACGTACAGAAGGTTATGATGTAACTAATAGCTATGACGATGCTGAATTAGTGATTGTAAACACTTGTGGCTTTATTGATTCAGCCGTACAAGAATCACTTGATACTATCGGTGAAGCGTTAGCTGCCAATGGTAAAGTTTTGGTTACCGGTTGTTTAGGTGTTAAGAAAGACGAAATTATTGAGCTTCACCCTAATGTTCTTGGCGTAACTGGTCCTCATGCATATGACGAAGTATTAACTCAAGTACACAAACATGTTCCTAAGCCTGTTCATAATCCCTTTATCGATTTAGTACCTCCACAAGGTGTTAAGTTAACCCCTAAGCATTATGCTTATTTAAAAATATCTGAAGGGTGTAACCACCGTTGTACGTTCTGTATTATTCCTTCAATGCGTGGCGATTTAGATTCTCGTCCTGTTGGCGATGTTCTAGGTGAAGCTAAACGTTTGGTTGATGCTGGCGTTAAAGAGTTATTAGTTATTTCTCAAGATACGTCTGCTTACGGTGTTGATGTTAAGCACAAAACAGATTTTTGGGATGGCATGCCGGTTAAAACTCACATGCAGCAGTTATGTGAAGAATTAGCAAAGCAGGGCGTTTGGATACGTCTTCATTATGTTTACCCTTATCCGCATGTTGATAAAATAATTCCATTAATGGCGGAAGGTAAGATACTACCGTATTTAGATATTCCATTTCAGCATGCTAACAAACGTATTCTTAAATTAATGAAACGTCCTGGTAGCTCAGACCGTGTATTAGAGCGTATTGCTAAATGGCGTGAAATTTGTCCTGAACTTGTTATTCGCTCAACCTTTATTGTTGGTTTTCCGGGTGAAACTGAAGAAGAGTTTGAAGAACTTTTAGAGTTCTTAGAAGAAGCACAATTAGACCGTGTGGGGTGTTTCAAATACTCACCAGTTGAAGGTGCTACGGCTAATGCATTACCTGACCATGTTTCAGAAGAAGTCATGGAAGAACGTTTGCAACGTTTTATGTCAGTACAAGCGAAAATCAGTAGTGATAAATTACAAGCACGCATTGGCCAAGAATATTTGATTCTTGTTGATGAAGTAAGTGCTCTTGGTATTGTTGGGCGTTCTTACATGGATGCACCAGAAGTTGACGGGAAAGTGTATTTGTCTGATGATTATGACGCTAAGCCGGGCGACCTAATGTGGGTGCAAATTATTCATGCTGACGAACATGATGTTTGGGGCGTACGTGTAGAAGATGAAGAGGATTAAATAGACCTAACTACTTAGTTCATTTACTTATGTCGTGGCAGAATCGTTTGCTCATAATAATAAAAGGTTATATTTTTAAAATATAACCTTTAATTTTATCCAAAATAACCTTGGAGTATTATTTCAATAGCTAGTTTAGTTGATAAACATCCGCGTTTTAAAACGGACTCAGTTGTGATTTTTATTAATACATTATCAGCTTCGAGTATCTAATAGCTGACTGCTCTCTAACGTTAATAATGTTTGTATTAACTGCTTAGCCAAAGGAATGGCCGATGCAGGATTTTGTCCTGTGATCAAACGACCATCTACAACTATATGTGGTTTGCCCATTGTTGTTGATGAATAACGACCGCCAAGTTCTATTATTTTATCTTCCAGCAAGAATGGGTAGTTATTGCGTGCCCAACGGCCTTCTTCATGATTGGCTTTTGCTGTTATCTGTTTACCTTCTATCAAACGGTTGCCATTTTCAATGGTAACATTGAGTAAAGCTGCAATACCGTGACAATCCGCTGAAACAATACCACCATTTTGATAAATCGATGCAGTGAGTTTTTGTATCGCTTTATTATCAATAAAATCAAACATTGGCCCTGAGCCGCCCGCAAAATAAATAGCTTGATAGTTATTAGCATTTACTTGGCCAATCATTAAAGAATTGGATAGTTGTGCTGGTAAATCTGATTGCTCAAACCACTTTTCTTGCTCTAACGATAATCTAAAACTCCCACTTGCTTTGCCTTTTCCACCTAAAGGGCTAGCAATATCAATTTCAAAGCCGGCTTGTTGCAATAACTGATAAGGCTCTAGTACTTCAGGTAGCCAATAGCCATGTTTATCACTAGATATTACTATGAGAACTTTTAGTTTTTTCTCATGCTGTTTTGGATTTTTTAAGGTTTGCACATTGCTGTTACCAGCTGCACTGTTTAGGCTAAAAAGTGTAATAAATAAAATGATAAAACAGGCTATTGAAAAAGTTAGCAGTTTTACTTTTGGTTGCTTGTGTGTAGTTAAAATATTATTCATCTATTACTCCATGTTTCTAATGCATTACTAGTTAATGTGTCAGTATTCTAGATAATTGATTGATGAAAATAATGAAATACTGATGACTAGTTAGGAATAATGTTGGAAGTTGTTATGACCAAACTGTGACCGAGGCTTTATTTAAAGGGGTTGCAGGAAGTTTTTTTAGATAAATCATCCTTGTGTAGCAAAGCACAATTTAAAAGCCTTAATAACTTTATCAAAGTGCAGTACCATAAACGCGTTAACTTTGAAGCTAATTGAATAAAAATCAAAAAAAGGACCTACTTTGCGCTATTTACACTTTACTGATATATGCATCGATACCCATAACCAACTGCTTTATCGCCAAGGTGAAACCATTAATTTAGCACCTAAAGTATATGATCTACTGGTGTTTTTTTGTCAAAATAGCCATAGAGTTATCAGCAAAGATGAACTGATGGAGCAAGTATGGACTGGTACCTTAGTTACCGAAAATGCGATAAGTCGTACCTTAGTGAAAGTGAGAAAAGCGCTAGCCGATGATCCTAAAAATCCACAATATATAATTACTGTACCGCGCAAAGGGTATCGTATGGTGGCAGATTTTGTTCCTTCTAACACGGTTAGCAATCGGCTAGAAGGGAGCGTTTCTCCTAACCAAACAGATGGTTTAAACGACGATGAGCAACAAGCAGAACTTGTTAAAAAAATCAGCAAAGTACTTTAACAAATGAATCCGTAGTATTTAATGAAAGTAAAACAATTAAAAGTACTTTAGTGATAGTTGTTGGAGTCATTATGCTCATTGCTATTATTTACTCTCTATCTATAAAAACAAACACTGTATTACAAACCAAACAAGTAAAGCCGCTAACACGTGAAGTAGGTGTTGAGCAATATCCAGCAGTATCACCAGATTTAACGCGGATAGCTTATAGTAAAGATGTTTCAGGTAAACCGTCATACATCAATATTGAAAACCTGAGCAGTCATGTAAAACAGTCTATAACTCATGCAAGAGGTGCTTTAAACAAACCTGTCTGGTCGCCAACACAAGATAAATTAGCGTTTTTATACAAACACAATAGTGTCTGTACGATTACTTGGGCAGAGCTTTCAAATATTAAAGATAAATATACTTGGCAAGACATTACTGAATGTGGAGCTCAAGCTAGTCCGCACTTTGTTTTTTCCCCTGATGGTCAATATCTGTATTTTAACGACAGGCAATCTCTAAGTCATGGTTATCAAGTATTTAGGGTAAACTTAGCTACTATGGAAAAAGATATTGTTAACCAACCCATTACCAATGGTTTAGGTAATTACAGTTTTGATATCTCGCCTGATGGCGAAAGATTGCTGATGATTAACAGTGAGTTTTCACCAGCAACCCGTATTTATACCTTAGACATAGAAAGCTCAACCCTTGAACAAACGGCTCAGTTAGATTATTTAATGCGATCAGTACTTTGGCATCATGACAATGAAACTATTATTCATCCATCGCCTCATCCAGCCTATGAGCTATGGCAAAGTAGTTTAACAGGTAACAAGTTGGCGGTAGTAGCCAGTAATACCTCAAGGCTAAAACACCTCTCTAGAGTAAATAATGGCGAAGATTTTAGTTTTGTCTCTTATTTACTAAATAAAGATATTCACTTTAAAGTAAAAGACCAAGCGAGTGTTGAACTAGATAATTCAACGGTGATGGATTATTTACCCACGTTGGCAAATAACACAAACCAATATGCCTTTGTCTCTAAACGTTCTAGTTCAGCTGAGGTTTACCTTAGCGCAATAACAGGTGAACAAAATAAGAATACAGAAAATGCTAAGCAGTTAAGTAATTTCAATCATCCTGTAAAGCTATACGACTTGGTTTTTTCGCCGAATGATAGTCAACTAATGATCTTGGCTGATAATCAAATATATATCGCAAATAATGACGAAATGTCGATTAAAAAGTTGCCTCTTGATAATGTCGCTCTTGTGGCAGTAAGTTGGAAAGATGAAAATAACCTACTACTTTCTACAATTAAAAATGCTGACTGGACATTAATGGTTTATAACATTAGCGAGCAAAAATTATCCCGTATGTTGGTAGGTTATCAAGGCGGTCTTTATTCCGCAGTCGATAATAGTTTTTATTTGATCGCTGATGATAGTTCGCAAGTGATGAAATTCTCAGATATATCAGCAGAACCACAAGTAACTGACTTAACCTGTCAGCCAAGTATTATAAATAGAAAGCTCAATTTGAAAACAACAAATGATGGCTTAGTGTGCCAATCAAATACTGAAAATAAACAATATAGTCATTACTCCTTTACTGATAAAACTAGCCGGATCTGGCAAAATCCAACTGCGAGCAATGATTTTTACGTCAATAAAAATGGGATTGTTTACGCAAAAATGAAGCGCTCAGTTGCTGACATTATGCAAACAAGCAGTTTTAAATAAAAAAAATTAAGCTAACTGTTTTGAAAATATTATTCTAGTTTATTGTTTTTAATTAACTAAATTCTAAATTTAAGTTGTGACCATCATTGTGGTCATAACTTTTCAGTATAAATCACTCTTTATTCCCACTTTCTTCCTTATTTCTCTGCTGTTCTGGTTAACACTGCTTATCAAATCAACGAGCAGGAATAATTATGGATAAGCCATTAGTAAAAAAGACTCATAAAAAATATCCGGTTAAGTATATATTTGCTGGCGTTAGCGTACTGATAGCTATTTTTGCTTTATCTAAAAGCAATGCTTCCTTAAGTAACTCAGGGAAAAATTATAATGTTGCCACTAACAATTTAGTTATTAGCACTATTAAGCAAGCAGAGTTTGTTGAATATCTACCATTACGTGGTGTTGTTGAACCGATAAAAACAATTTTTATTGATGCTATAGATGGTGGTCGTGTTGAAGAAGTGCTTATTCAAGAAGGAGCTTTAGTTAAACAAGGGCAAGCTATTTTAAAACTGAGTAATACGAATCTGCAATTAAATGTTCTAGCCCGCGAAGCTGAAGTTTCAGAACAAATTAATAATATGCGCAATACTCGCCTAGCACTAGAACAAAATCAATTGTCATTAAAGCGTGATGTTATTGAACTTGATTTCAAAGTATTACGCTTGCAAAAACAGTTTACTCGCAACAAAGCACTTTTTGCGAAGAACCTTGTCTCAGAACATGCCTTTGAAACGGTAAAAGATGAATTGGACTTTCAACGCAAATACCGTGAAACCGTACAACACAGTCAAGAAAAAGAGGCATTATTACAAAGCCAGCAGCTTGAGCAATTAGCCCAAAGTATTAAAACCTTAGAGTCCAATTTAGCTATTTCTCGTGGCAGCTTAGATAAATTGATTATTCGTGCTCCAAGTAACGGGCAGTTAACTTTTCTTGATGCACAAGTCGGTGAAGCGAAAAGTAATGGGCAGCGTTTAGGTCAAGTCGATTTAATTGAGCAATACAAATTCACAGCACAAGTGGATGAATTTTATGTCAGCCGTGTGGCAAAAGGACAAACAGCCACTTTTGAACTAAACCAACAAACTTACCAAATAGATGTTGCTAAAGTCTACCCGGGCATCAACAACGGTACTTTCAAAGTTGATTTTAGTCTTTCGGATAAAGCCATTGCTAAACAATTACGTTTAGGACAAAGCGTACAGCTTAAATTCAATTTGTCGTCGACTGAGTCAAAACTACAAATCGCCAATGGTGGTTTTATACAAAACACCGCAGGTAGTTGGGTATTTGTTCTGGACAAAAATGGTACACAAGCCAGTAAACGAGCCATTCGTTTAGGCAGAAAAAACCCTCAAAGCATTGAGGTACTCTCGGGATTAACCCAGGGAGAACGCGTTATTACTTCTTCTTATGCCAGCTTTGCTGACGCTGATCAATTAAGCCTGTCACAGAGCGATTAGCCCTTAATATCGAACACAGTAAATAACTAAATAAAGTAAAGTTTTTTAAAAAACAGGAATTATGATGATCACATTTAATAAAATAAGCCGCTCTTTTATTGGCGATGAAGTAGAAACTGTTGCTATAGACAATATGAGCCTAACCATTAACAAAGGTGAATTTTTATCAATGCTTGGGCCTTCTGGTTGCGGTAAGTCAACCTTACTTAATGTACTAGGTATGTTAGATAGCATAGATTCAGGAGAGTTTAGTTTTTTAGAAAATCCGGTTGATAAATATAGCGAGCATCAACGTGCTTGTTTAAGAAAGCAACACATAGGTTTTATCTTTCAAAACTTTAACTTAATAGATGAATTAACCGTTGAACAAAATATTGAATTACCACTTTACTATCATAATGTTGAAAAAGTAGAACGAAAGCGATTGGTTGATGCTGTATTAAAACGTGTAGATATTAGCCATCGTCGCAAACACTTACCAGCAAAACTATCAGGTGGTCAGCAGCAACGTGTTGCTATCGCAAGAGCAATTGTGACTAATCCAGATTTGATTCTAGCGGATGAGCCGACTGGTAATCTAGACTCAAAAAACTCAACTCAAGTAATGGAGTTACTACAAGAGCTTAATCAAGAGGGGACAACTATCGTTATGGTTACCCATGCTCCTGAACATGTAATATATGGTACTCGGGTTATTGAATTACTTGATGGTAAAGTAATTACTGATCACTTAGTTGAAAAAAACCTGACGAGCAAAGTAGAAAAAGAGGCCGTTGGCGTAGATTCGAAAGAAACTGACCGTATTGCTGAGCAGGTAGTGGAGGTGATTTGTGATTAAGTTATTATTTATAGTTGCGTGGAGAAACTTTTGTCGAGATAAGCTAACCAGCTTTATACAACTTACAGGGTTAATTATTGGTATTGCCAGCTTTATCATCATTCAGTTTTATGTAGACCATCAAAAAAGCTACAACACTGCGTTTACTGATGCAAAAGATATTTATCGAATTAATTTAATTCGTGGTGAGAATAAACCACAAGCGCAAACACCATTGAGATTTGCAAAAGAGCTAACGCAAAACTTTAGCGAAGTAGAAGATGCCACCCGTGTCTCACCTTCAAGCGTTTCAGTGAAACATTTACAAGGGGTTTATTCTGAGCGAGCACTTTACGCTGATGCTAACTATTTAGACTTTTTTGATTTTGAATTAATTGAAGGCGATGTGAACACCGCATTAGATGCACCAGATAGTTTACTCCTGCATCAGGACTTAGCGATTAAGTATTTTTCCACCACGGTAGGCGTAATAGGCAAACGCTTAACCATTAATGGTAAAGCGCATCAAGTAACGGGCGTTGTGAAAAAACCAACAATCCCCACCACTATGCCCTTAACGATGATATTACCTATGGAGAACTACTATCGGGAATTTTCTCGACCAGAGTGGATTGATGCATGGAATTTTAATGCCACCAGAACTTATGCCAAAATTAGACAACCAGCAAATATCAACACCTTAATATTTGCTGTTAGTGAGTATTACGATAGTCGTGCTAAAGGGTTGTCATCATTTAAAACAAACCGTGTCATTATTCAACCGTTTTTAGATATCTATCTTGATAACATTACTACCAGCAGTTTAACGCCACCCAGTAGTGCGTTGATGGTTAAGGTGTTTAGCATTATTTCATTAATGATTTTGTTATTGGCTTGTGTCAATTTTACTAACCTTTCAACAGCTGCTGCAATGCGCAGAGGTAAGGATGTGGGTGTTCGTAAAGCCTTAGGTGCCAGTAAAATGCAATTAATCACTCAATATTTATCAGAGGCCGTTATGTTATCTGCCATCGCTTGTATGTTTGCACTGGTATTTGTTTATTTTTTTCTACCTGCTTTTAACCAATTAATGAATGCTGAAATGGTCTTTAATGTTTCAATTGCACAATCATTACAGCTACTTGGTTTAACTTTATTCGTGGGTCTATTAGCTGGCAGTTACCCTGCGTTCTATTTAAGTAATTTGTCACCAGCCCATGTTCTAAAAGGTTTAGTGAGTACGTCTAAGTCGGGGGTGTTTTTGAGGCAATCACTGATTGTTTTTCAGTTTGCTATTTCGGCTTTTCTATTGGTGGCAAGCTTAGTGGTTAACTGGCAGATGCAATATATAAAAGATATGGATCAAGGGTTTTACCGTAAAGGGGTGATTGTTGCTTCTCGAGGTGATAGCACTTATAACGCGTTTAAAAGCCAAGCATTGCGTCATCTAGACGTTACTTCAGTCACCATGTCTCATACTGTACCTACTAAGGCAACAAGAACATCAAATACGGTAAGACGGCTAGATGATAATACCAATGAAATCTGGGTAGGCAATAACCCAGTAAGCTTAGATTTTTTCAAAACGTATGGCATCAAACTCATAAATGGTCGTGTATTCTCTAAGGCCTATGTTAATGATGCGTATAAAGAAAATGAGGATAACTGGCAATCATCAACAGGTAAATTGGTTATTAACCAAAAACTAGCAGCCATGTTAGGTTGGAGCCCTGAAGAAGCTGTTGGTCAATTACTTACTTTAGGTGGCGGTCAAGAAGGTTTACATAACCATCAAATTATTGGTGTGGTTGAAGACAGTCATTATGTTAATGTGAAAAACACGGTAGAACCAATGACCTATGTTTTATCAGCAGAACCAAAAGACTTATCATTAAGCTGGACATCCATTCGATTTAAAGCAGGTAAAAGTTTACAAAGCCTAAAAGAAATAGAGCAAATATGGCTAGGATTAGCACCAGATTTAGCTTTTAAATATGATTGGATCACAGGTTTATTTGATTCAAGTTACCGCAATGAAAACCAGCAAACTGACCTACTAAATGTATTTACACTTTTAGCTATTGTGGTTACGGCTATTGGTTTATTTGGCTTAGCAGCATTTAATACACAGCGCAGAGTAAAAGAAATTGCTGTACGTAAAATATTAGGTGCGAGTACTGGGCAGTTATGTTTTATGTTGGTAAATCAATTTTCAAGCTTAGTCATTATTGCCAATGTGATGGCACTACCTTTAGCATATTTTTTAATGCGAGACTGGCTGGATAACTTTATTTACCGCATTAATATGCCTTATAGTGCATTTATGTTAAGTGCTGTTTTTAGTTTAATAGTCGCTTACATAACGGTAATGGTTCTAGCTTACAGAGCCGCAACAGCCAAGCCGGTAGACTCATTACATTGTGAGTAGTCAGAAAGGTAATATATAAGATATCAAGCACTTGAAATAATGAAAGCTTAGATTTAGTTATCTAGATTGGGTTTTCATTTCAGGGTCTCATTTTGTAATGCAATTCTAAAAGTAATGATATATCAGCTGCCAAAATAGCTAATTTCTAATAGTTGCTTTTATAGCTTTACCAGACTTAATAACCCAATAAAACAGCGGTTGAATCGCTCGTAAATTAGCGTATTCTAAACAGATCTAAATTTACTCACTCGGAACGTTATGTTGAAAAAAGTTACTCAAGTTGTTTTTCTGTTCTATTTATTGCTTAGTCTATCCGGCTGTGTTGCTGTTAGTGTTGTTTCTGCCGCAGTAGGCGCTACTACAACAGTTGTCGGTGGAGCTATCGATGTTGTCGACGCAGTTACTCCAGATATTATTGATGATGAAGACGAAGAAGACGATAACTAATAACTCAAGTCTCTGGTTTGATTAAAAATAATTCTAAGACAGTTACTCTGTATTTTATTGATTACGTGCAAGTAATTTTATTTCATTAGCCTTACGCCAATAAACAGTTGCATTTTCATCAATGTATAATGAATAAAAGTCGTAATTAACATCCATGTTTTTTGTGCTACACAAGAGTAAGGCGATGTCTAAACTGAGTGTATGGTTGCCAGCTAATTGTGCTTGTTCAAAAGTGCGTTTCGCATGAACAATAAAAGCTTCATCTTGATTATTAGCTTTTGCTAATAGCGTTTTAAGGTAAGAGTTTTCTGAGTTATCTGCATGAGTACTTTCAACTAACACTTGTGCTTCTTCTAATCGGCCTTCTTCGAGGTACTGTAAAACTAATTGCTTACGGCTCGACTTTGCCACCCAATGATCTGGCGTTAGCTGGGTAAATGCTAGCACTTGTTTTAAGTGCGGCTCTTTTTCTTGAGGCGTTTTTGCAAAAATAGCATAATGAAATGGCACTTTAGCAAAGTGATAAATAGGGAATTTGTAGGCTGTCATTTTATTTTCAGCTTCGCGAAGATAATCGTATTTATCATTTTCTTGTTTATGCTTATGCGCCATAACTGAAAGGTAGGTGAGTGCATGAAGCTCACGTAATTTGTCGCCAGCTTTATAGGCTAATTCAGCAGATCTCAATAAGCTAGCTTTAACGGCAGGATAATCATTATACTGATGAACAAGCCAAGATTGTGCATTCCATGCATCAGCTTGCTTTGCTAAATCATTAATATATTCGAAAGACTTAGTTGCTAATGCTAATTTATTTTCACTGAGTTCATAGAGCTCTTTTTTCGTCAATATTGAACTTTGTAAAAGGTATGCATTGCCTAATTGTTGCCAATCTTTTTGATCATTCGCATTCTTTGCAAACTTTTCAGCTAACACCATCGCTTTATCAAGCTCTGTAGTTTGAATGTATATGTTAATAAGTTGACCAAGAATAATACTATCTTGCGGGTATTGTTGATGAGCAATCGACAAACTCGATTTTTTAAATTCAGGTGATTGAGGACTACTCAAAAATTGATAAATAAACGGTTGACGTAAATGCTGCTGCAACTGTTGAGTAAGTATTTCAGTAGACTCAGCATAAAGCTGTCCTTTCCAATCAGCATAAGGCCCCTTTAATATAAAGTCTAGATACACTTTTTGTTTATAAGTTCGTATTTCACCCGCTAAAACAAAGGGATGCTGCTCAGATAAAGTAGGATACTCAAGATCAGCAGATGTTAAGAATGTTGCTGAATTTAAGTGCGTTAACTCAGTAAAATCAAAAATTTGGTTATCATGTAATGGCAGAGTCGTCGTTGCTTGTTGGTCAATAAACGGAAGATATGCGAGTTTAATAACAGGGCTCAAACGCTCTTCAACTGGGCGTTCTGGCCAGTTCATATAAGTAATAATGACTATAAAAAAACTCATCAATAATAGGTAAGGCCAATTGCCTATTCTTGCTGATTTAACCTGAACAGGTGTTTCTATTACAGTTTCTTCCTGCAAAGGGTTTTCAGTTAATAATGCCGGTTTTTCGACGCTAAGTTGCCATTGGTAGCCGCGTTTAGAAAAGGTTTTTATTGCATTATTGCCAAAGAGAATTCGTAAGTGACTAATATTTTGAAATACGGCTTGTTCAGAAACAATTTTATCTTGCCAAACAGCAGATAAAATATTTTCTTTACTTAAAACGGTATCAAGGTTTTCAAGTAATAAGGCTAAAACTTTTGCTTCGTTATGACGAATGGCGATCGGCTCACCATTTTTCATTAGTACTAAACTTACACTGTCAAAGTCGAATTCTTCAATTTTATAACGCATTGTTTTTGATGCTTAAAAATAATAAGTATTTATCCTATTACCTATCTTATCGTATCACTGTTTAAAGGGTTACTGATTTGTTACTGATAAAGATGAATTGCTGTTTTAAGGCGTTTAAGTGAGAAAGAAATATGTCTAAATGTAAATGCACATTTTACTGACAAAATAACTTACAAATATCTTTTTATAAAAAAAAGCAAAGATTCGTCGAGGAAAGCGAGTAAAACTGCAACTTAGATATTTTAAAAAATTCTATAAAAAATCTATAACGACAAATTATAGATTTTTTATAAGATTAAATTGAGCTGTTTTGTTAAATTTATTCCATTCTATCGTTATGCGAAAGCGATGAACCTTAAAACCTAAAATAACAATGTAAAGGAAGTATTTATGAGAAAATTATTATTACCACTTTTAGTTGCAGCGACATTTAGTGCGCCAGCAGTTATCGCAGCAGATTTTTCTGAAAACATTAAACAAGCGATGGCTTCAGATATTCGTACTGATAGAGAAACAAAACGCGATAGAAACAGAAAACCTGTTGAAACGTTGAAATTTTTCGGTATTCAAGATGATTGGAAAGTATTAGAAATCGTACCTGGTGGTGGTTGGTACACGAAGTTACTTGCGCCTGCACTTCGTGATAACGGGCAGTTCTATTTAAGTCTTGGTACAAAGAGGCTTAAAGAATCCTTACTCACTAAAAAGCCTTTTGATAAAGTTAAACTTGTTGGTAGTGAAGGCTATGACTTTAAAGGCCTTAATTTTGAAGTTACCAACCTAGATGCCGTTCTTACTTTCCGTAATTATCATAACTTTGATGAATCTGAGCGTGTCAGTACTAATAAAGCTGCTTTTAAAGCTTTAAAACCAGGCGGCGTATATGGTGTTGTCGATCATACACGTCGACATATGCAGAAGAAGAATGATGAAAATGGTCGTCGTTTTGATCCCGTGTTAGCAATCAAAGAAATTCAGCAAGCGGGTTTTGTATTAGTCGACTATTCAAATATACATTACAAAGCAGACGATGAATTACGTTTTGAGGTAGGTCGTAAAACAGTGCAAGGTAACTCAGATCGCTTTACTTTATTATTTAAAAAGCCTGAATAAAAAATTTTTCAATTGATCTCAGGTCTATTGGTGGGGAATGAAAATTTCCCATCAACATCTTAAATATGAATCAAGCTTTGTTAGTTAAAGGGGAGTAAATGGAACATTGCAAGCAACACTGGATGCTTAATACGCCAATTCTTAGGCTTATATTGTCATGTTCTTTACCTATATTACCTGCTGTTTTTTTATTAAGTGCTTATGACTTATTTGAAACAGGGCTTATTGCGAGGCTTTGTTCAACTCACCTTGCGGCATTAAGTTTTAGTGCGCCTATTACCACCGCGATGACAGGCGTAGCCATTGCATTATCTATTGCGACAAACAGTTGGATTTGTCGAATTAAATCAAGTGTTAACCCTAATAGTTGTATCACTGATAAAAATGAATTAAAAAGTAATGTTGTAAGAGCACTTGTTTTAGCTACAACATTAACCTTTATACTTGCGATATTATTGTATTTCATCTCTCCCACACTTTACGCATTACTCGGTACACAATCGTCATCTGAACCTGCTATAGAGCTTGGTATGACATCTTTGGTCACAACCTATACCGAAATTAGATTAATTGGTTGGATCCCGTTAATACTGGTTTGGCAAATTAATGGCATATTACGTAGCTTTGGTCACATAAAACAAGCAAGCATAATGCTTGTCACTTGGATGATAACTAAATCAGTTTTAAGTTATAGCTTAATTGGCGATGGAAAATGCTCTCAACTTTTAGAGACAGGAATTATTGGTGCGGGTTATGCTCACTTAATTTCCGATACCTTATTTTTACTCATTTCCTTAGGTATTATTATTCGATCGCTAGGCATCAAAAAACATCAAATTGTAAAAATGCAGTGGATAGGCACATTAAAACAAATGTCAGTTACCGGTTTAAATGCCAGCCTACAGCAATTATACCTACCAATTACTATCGGTATTCTTACCTTCTATATTGCGAGTATTGCTGAAGATAAAGTCGCACTATTGAGCATTATATTTAGAATAGAAACACTCGGATTATTTATTCCTATGGTATTTACCGCTTCATTACCCGGACTTATCGCCGCGAATTGGTGGGCAGGAAAAATTGACAGAGTGAAAGCATTAATCATTCAAGGGGTTATTATTATTACAGTGACCCAAGTAGTACTTGCTTGTGTACTTTATTTTTATGCTGAAACCATTGCCGGAGAAATTAGCCAGAGTACAAAGTTACAACAATATATTGAACATTATCTGATTTACGTACCTATTAGCTTTATCGGGGCAGGGTGTTCAATGCTGGCAATATCCACCTTAAATGCTATTGGGAAATCAGCTAATGCGAGTATTTTAGGTTTTGGTCATAAAGTGATACTGATATTAGTTTTTTCAATAATCGGTGCTTGGTACGCATCGATTACCGGTGTTTTTATCGGAATATCGCTGGCTCACGTCGTCTCTTTGGTTTTAGTTTCTAGACTATTCATTCGAAAGGTATGGCGGAAAGACGAACAGCAAGCTGACGTACCTTACAATTTTTGTGAACTCCGTAACGGCGATTAACATTGAGACAGGCTAATTTTAGATTGGAACCTATGCAGTTTTATTAGTTTATTACACAGTAACATTCAGAACTTTAGAAAAAGGTATTAATAAAATAAAGAGCTAAGTATCAACTTAACTCTTTAACTGTATTCATTATTTATTGCTTGACCAGATACCCGGTTCAGTTTTTCCCTGTATTTCAACGTCATCAAGTGAAAAAGTAGGCTTGCCATTAGCCTTTAGTTTTTCTCTAAAATCCTGAGTTAAATTTATTACGGTTGGAGTGAGGAGAATTATTGCGTAAATATTAACTAGCGTCATTAACCCAAGTGCCATATCGGCTAATCCCCATACTTGTTTCAACGATGCAGTTGCTCCCCAAAAAACCATCATTAAATAAATGCCAGTGTAAAATAGTCGACCTATTTTATTGTCTAATTTGAATAAATGAAGGTTACTTTCTGCATATGCGTAATTAGCAACTACTGAGGTAAAAGCAAATAAGGTAATTGCAGCTGCAACAAAATAATTTCCACCAGTGCCGAAATGACTAGTCATGGCGTCTTGTGTCATTCTTATACCTTCCATATCACCACTAATATTTATATCAGATAACAAAATTACCACAGCGGTACAGCTACAAAGCACCATAGTGTCTAAGAAAACACCAAGCATTTGCACATAACCTTGTGCAACAGGGTGGTTAGGTACAGGTGATGCACCAGCGGCGGCATGAGGCACACTTCCTGCTCCGGCTTCGTTAGAATATAAACCTCGCTGAATACCATTCTTAATGGCTGCGCCTAATGCGCCAGCGCCCGCTTCGTTAAGGCCAAAGGCTGAGTTAAATATATCAATGAACATTGTGGGTAATAGTTCAATGTTCATTAAGGTAATAATTACCGCAGTACCTACAAAGGCTAATCCCATAAAAGGGACTATAAGCTCAGCAAACCTAGCTATGCTTCTCATGCCGCCAACAACTATACTACCTGCAAGGACGGCAATAACGATTCCAGAATATTCACGAGGAATAGTAAATGTATTATTTAAAGCATCGGCAATAGTATTAGCTTGCATGGCACTGAAAGTTAAACCGTAACCTAGAAAAAGACAAAGTGAAAAAAGAATAGCAAGCCAAGGTTTATTCAGCCCAGAACGGATGTAGTAAGCAGGACCCCCTCTGAATTCTTTATGTTGGTCTCGTACTTTATATAACTGTCCAAGTACACTTTCTGCAAAACCAGTCGCCATACCAAGTAATGCTATTACCCACATCCAGAAAACTGCACCGCTACCACCAAGTGAAATTGCCATGGCAACACCAGCCAAATTACCCGTTCCAACTCTGGCAGATAAACCTGTACATAGTGCTTGAAAAGAGCTGATACCAGATTTGTCAGACTTTGTACTGTCTTTCATCACTTTGAACATATATCTGAAGTGAAGTATTTGAATCCAACGTAGCTTAAATGAAAACCAAAACCCGGCAAAAAGTAACAAATAAATCAATATTTGGCCTTCTCCCCACAGTACATTATTAATAGAGTTTACAATTTCATTAATCATTGATTTTCCTTTTACTCTCTAATTTTCATTATAGTACGATGTGTTCTTAAAATTATATGTTTAATGTCTCTCTGGCTAATTGATAATGTTTTCTTACCTTTTCGATAAATGTATACCTGCCAACATACAACGTACTGAACCACCAGCAAGCTCAATTGCTGATACATCAAGGGGCACCAACTTTACCGTTTCTTCTAATAATGATATTTGGTTTTTTGTTAGTGCATTATAAGCGGTAAGGGAAAGTGCTAAGATGCGTCCTGAAGATCCTTTTAGTTCAAGTGCGTTTCCGCAAAAGGCAGTTATTTGTTGTTCAGTTAAATAAATAATGCGTTTTCCTGCATTTTCAAAACGATGAATAATTTCATTACGGCGTCTAACATTGGTCATCATTTCAAAGCCAGCCAAAACATAATCACTACCGATACACATTAAAACATTGGTGTGGTAAACAGAGATGCCTGCCTTATTTTTCGCATCAAAAACCATAGGTTCAAAATTGAAATGAGCACAAAAACGCTCAAGTATATGAGAGTCACTTCTTTTTGAACTAGCTGCATAAGCAATTCGTTCAATATGATCTAATACCATAGCACCTGTGCCTTCCAAGTAAATATCGTCATATTCCAAGCCAGAATAATCAAAGACAACTTGCACGCGATATTGTTTCTTCAACAATTCTATAATGTCTGTTCTACGCTCCTTTCTGCGATTTTTGGCATACATAGGGTATATAGCAATTTGGCCGCCTGTGTGGGTTGAAAACCAATTATTAGGAAAAACTGAATCGGGTGTCTCTTTTCCATGATCTTCAAATGTATGCACCAATACACCTTCAGCTTCTAATACTTTTCCTGCGGTAGTAACTTGTTCAAAAGCAAGTGACTTAACTTGTTGTTTATCTACAGGCTCTGTTGTTTGAAAGCTGTTGTCTTGCTTCGTCTCTTCGTTAGGGCAAAAATGATGAGGACGGATCATGACGACTGCATTAGGGGCTTGAGGAAATAGGGACATTGGTTCTCTCTTGGATTGTTTTATTTAGCTTTGTAAAAGTTGATGCTAAAACATTAGCCAATAAACATAGCGCTAAATAACTGTACTATTTAATTATCCTCTATATTATCTGGTGAAGATGCGAAACAAAATGGCACTATGTTGTAACTATTTAATAAATATTTATCATATTGTTTGATTTTATTGTCAAAATGATAATTTGGAGTGTTTTATGACAATTGACAAAGGTGTTAAGAAACGTGTTTATCTTTATGATTCAGTTGATAAAGAGCTTATTGCTATTCTAAGAACTAATGCAAGAGCTTCAATATCGACTCTAGCAAAATTACTACACGTTTCTCGTGGTACGGTTCAAAATAGACTAGATAGGCTTATAGATTCAAATGCTATTCTTGGTTTTACTATTCGAGCCCATGATGAGTTAGAAACAGATGTAGTTAAGGCTATTATGATGATAGAAGTTATTGGCAAGTCGACTACTCAAGTCATTAATAAGTTGCGTGGAATTCCGCAACTTGAAAAACTGCATACAACGAATGGCACTTGGGATTTAGTCGCAGAAATTAAAACATCAAGTTTGTTAGAGTTTGACCTGGTATTGCGTGAAGTTAGAACTATTGATGGTGTGCTTAACAGTGAGACAAGTATTCTTTTAAGTTCTGTTTAACGATTATAGATATAAAAAATAGTGATTAAAACTTAATAAAAAAGCACTGATATAATGAATTTTTTCATCTTATCAGTGCTTTTTTCGTGTTTTGTCAGATTAAAGAAAACACAATATTGCAGTATCAGTTAATTATTATAAAACTATAATTACACCAATATCTTTCAATAAGTTTTTATTGATTAAGTAGTTGAGTTTAAGCGCGTCATTATCGGCTAATGCTATTTCTGTATGTAAATTTTTCCACGTCTTTTTCGCTTTTATCAACAGAGGAGTATCTCCAATCATAGGATGATCCATTGCAAAAGTAACATCATTCGCAAATAATGAAACAAGTTGACCGTTGTCGATAATATCTTGAGTGTCACTTCTATTAGGGTAAAGAACATCACCGTCAGCTTTACGAATTTTCGGGTTTAGTGAAGGTGTAAAGCTTGTACCTCTTACGTCGATAATAATCCCCGAAATGTCATGTGTTTGAACATCATTAACATTTTTCGTTTTTACACCATTTTCAAGATCAGAAATGCGCTTGCTTAGCTGGCTTAATTGAGCACTAATTTGCTGATTAGAAACTATTGGAAAGGTCGTAGCATGAGCTGTGCCGATCCAAAGAGACCATAAATTTGGAAGAATACTCGCGGACACTTCTTCTTGATATAAGTCTTGATAAATAGACTTTGATATTTTACCTCTAAGAGGTGCTTCTAATACTACTTTACAAGAACCGTCTATACGATTATCTCTACTTTTTATGATAGCGCCCTTAACGGTTCCCTCAACGGATGATTTTACTTCGTCACTGGACAACATGTAATTACTAACCAATGTGGTTGCCGTTACTCTAACACCTTGGTATGACTCTAATAAATTTCTTTGAGCGTCAACTTTTGCTGCTCGACAAGCAAGGTAAGGAGCTATATTAGCTTTCTTTCCTTCTCCTGCGATACCATAACCTATGGCTGAAACTGTTGCTGTAGTCCAATTTATTTCACCAGTATTTCCAACAAGTTCTGTGTACTGACCATTTTCTGCATTAGCAGTTAATGAACACAAGGTGATAATTATAATGCTTAGTGATTTGTTCATTTTATTATCTCAAATTTAAGTTACTAGTTAGTTTCTAATGCACCAAGCACTGGCATTTTAGTGCTTTTATCAAAAATCACATCCTTTGCTACAACAGGGAATGCAGATGAATTTTGAATATGAAAAGGTTGATTATTGGTTAAGTTACATTTATCAAGCGTTAAACGAGAACGACCAGATAATACAATTGCACTAGTAGAACTACCGTTTAATAGGCAATTTTTTATTTTTACGTTGGCCTGACCATTGATTGTTAATGCAGAGTACTTAGCATTATCAGAGTATAGATGGTTAAAGCGAGGTGAACCTGACTTTATCTCAATTCCAACACCTGAATTTTTTAGGTGAAGCCCATTTATTTCAATAGTTTTGCTACTGTCTAGCGTTAAGAATTTTTTTGCAGGTGATTGTACCGATTCACTTTCAAAAATAATGCTTTTAGGTGATTTTTTTGTATTACCCCATAAATAAGCTAAGCCTTGAACAGTGATCCCCGCGCCTTGTTTAAATTTGACCGTAACTTCAGGTTCAATGATCAAAGTAGATCCTTCAGTAAACACAGCATTAGCAGCTACGATATAAGGACTATTTTCTTTACTTAAAATATTAATACCTTGATATGAGCCAGATAACGTACTACTCAAAATTGAAGTTTCAGCTAATTTAATGGGGTATACCTTTGTGGAAACTACCGTTTTAGCACTTTCATTTTCTGCTTTATCCAGCGCAATAACTGTAAACTCTAGTGTTTTAAAAGCCTCAAAATTACCATTGAAAACAATATGAGCATCATTAGTCATAGTAGTTTCAGTTAAATTGTTATCAAGTGAAGTCATCAATACTTTATATTTAACTTGTTCTTGATTATTGTTTTTCCACGAAAGCTTTATTTCATCGATAGTCGCGAAATCAACCTTTAATTCACCCACATTTGTCGGTTTCAGGTTATCAAAATTCACTAGACCTGTAGTACTAATCATTTGAGTAATTTGACCAGTCTTATCAATTAATTTCCCTGTGATTACTTTTTGCTCACCGTTCCAACGTTTATCAACAATAATATCTTTTTTATAAATACCTGATTCTTGTTCTTTTAAGTCAAATGAGCCAATACCTTCTATATCTAATACAGCCCTTAAGCCTGCTTGGCCTTTGATACCAACAGTTAAATTGTCATTGTATTTTAACCATTTGTTTGCGCCATCGTGAATTACCATATCAATCGTTGGTATAGCGGTACCAATATAACCGTCAGGTTCAGGAAATTCATTTGCTATAGAGCGACCTAATTCATCAGCAGCAGCGAATAAATTTTTGTCTTCAAGGTGCTGAGCAGCTAAAGCCGCATTCAGTAATATTCCCCAAATTGTAGTAGAAACACCACCAGCCCTTGAAGTAATTATTTCCTTTTTCTGCCATAAGGTTTTGCCGTCTTTGGATATTAATTCAATATCAACACCTAATTTTATGTGGGCATATATACCTGCGTAGAATCTTTCATATTCGACAACTTCACCAACTACAACAGCATCTACACCAAGAGTTTGTGCTAATTGTTGTGGAGATAATTTATTCTCTGGGTTTTTGAGATCAACTTCTTTTGTATGCACAAGTTGAAAGTTTTTATTAGAAAGATGACTTTGCAATATCTCTCTAAGTACTGAAGAGGCTTCTATAGACTCAGTACTATTAGATAATTGAGCAATAGCAATGACTTTGGGGATGTCACTTATTGCTAATTTTTCTTGCTCGCCTGAGGTCATGTTTTCTAAGGTTCTTATCGGGCTGGTAATAGCAATGGTACCCTTGGTGCTGATAGAACAGCTCGTTAGTAACGTTATTGCAATGACTGCACTAAACAATAATTTAATCTTCATGCTGTTCACTCACTTCTCCTTTGTGATTAGACTTATGTAAATTCCGTGTTGATTTATTATTCGTATACTATGGAATTTTTATTTGACCAATCCTTCAACTGATTAACTATAATGCAATGTTTGAGATAAAAAGAACTATCCATGCACTCTACGTTTCTATTTTATAACGCTATCATTAATCAACTTAATGAGTTTATGATATTTTCTGTAATTTTATAAATGAATATTTATGGAGAAACAACGATCATTACACGACCTTCATCCATAGTTTTAGCAAGGTCTAAATTATTCTTAATAAATAATGCTACATCATCAGAAACAATTAAATCTGAATTTTTTGATTTATAGGTCCCAATAGCTTTAACAACATAAGGGGTGTAACCAATACGTCTATCGTTAATAGCATCTCGAAGATCTAGATCATATGAAACAGGGCGCTTTCTAATGTTATTACTATTAAGCATTTCTTTGGTAGGATAAATTACTTTACCATCTTGCGTACGTATTCTCGGTATAGTCGCTAGTTCAAACTGGTCAATACCTTGCGCATCAATTAACAAACCTGAAATATTGCTAATGTTTTCAAGGCTATCTATTTTAGCTTCAACGTATTGTAAAAGTTCTTCTTTAGGAAGTTTATGTAATTTTGTTTGTATTTCTCGTAATAAAGATACAGTCGTTTCTGCTGCTGGCGGAGTTGCAGCATGTGCTTTACTGATAAATTGCCAGTTTTTAGGAGAAAATAGAGACGTTAACGCTTCTAGATAATATTGATCTGAGAATTTAGCATTTACTGTATCCGATTCTATCAAAATTGAACTATGGTCAGTGGTAGCATGTTGAGAAATAGATTCAATAAAAGAACCATCCATTTTCACTTCAACCACTACTTGAGCTATTTCATTTTGGTAAATGTCTTTGGTGACCAATGCACCTCTAATTAAGGTGTTCAATTTAGTGCGAATAATATCTGATGTAGCTTCTAAGTCTAAAACGGTAGTTTCAGAACTCACTTGTACACCAGATATAATTTCTGCCAAATTTCTGTATGCATCTACTTGTGCAGCTCTTCTAGCCATCAACCGTTTTTTACGGTTGGGTGTGTTATCGGAAGCAACGCCATAACCACTAGCAAATATAGTACCTTTAGACCAATTAATACCACCCGTATCAGTTCCTTGGATGACATCTTCTGCTAATACGGAAAAACTGCTCAACATGAATGATATTAATGAAGATACGATTAGATATTTTACCATGATTAAATTCCCTTTGTTTCGTTATCAAAATGTATGTATTTAGCTCTACGCTTAACTATTTTTTTGAGATAATTTCGAGTTTCTTCTGCAGGTAAGTTTACAAGTAAATATTGATAAACCTCTTCTGCCGTCATTGTATTGATTATCTTAGCCGCTTTAGATAAGTTTTTTTTACCCGTGAACGTTTTAGCTAAATTTCCAACACCTGTATTATAACTAGATACAGCGCAATAAAAGCGTGATTGGGGATCATCAATTTTTCTTAAATATCGACTTTTTAATAATTTGAAATAGGCAGTACCTAGTTGCAAATTGTTCGTTTCATCAAACAAATAATCAGGGGATAACACTTTCTTTTGACCATGCACATAATTATGAGCATCTATTCCAGCAGTTTTTGGTACAAGTTGCATTAACCCAAAAGCTGGAACACGTGAAATTGCTCTTGGATTATAACTAGATTCTGTTTCAATGATGGCTAAAATCACTGAAATATCGACATCATATTTCTTAGAAAATTTCTTTACGTCATCAAAATTATTAGCTAATAACACCTTTTGATAATTATTTACAAATTTAACCGTCATTTTTAAAACTGAACCTTCAGCGGTTTTTACTAAGTCTAACTTAATTGCTGGTTCTGTATTTTTAGGTGGTTCAGCAACTGGTGATGTTAAGGAGGGTTGGCTTTGTAATTCATTTTTAACTGTAAGAGTCGGTACAGCAGGAATAGTTGGAATAGGTATTATCGGTGGAACAGTAACGACTTCAGGAATAATTGCAGTAGAAGAGGGGGGAACTATAGATGCTACACTTTCTTCAGTTGTAATTGGGTTGGTTATTTGTACTGCTTTTTTGATTTCATCTATATTTACTGTTGCGGCTTTCAATAACTCTTTTTTCGGGAGTAATTCTTTTAAAATATTATCATCTTTCAACAGCTGTAAAGCGGGTTTTATACCTTTTTTACTTAAGTTTTTATTTACTTCTTGAGCAACGATATCCAGTTCATCTATCGATTTCGAGGTTGGAGCCGTTAATTGCTCTGCCATTGCTTCAAGTTCAAGTGTTGCTTTGCCCAAATCGTTATTAGTAACCAACGTTTCTATAACGAGCTCTCCCGCTTGATAATTTACGATTGAGCGGGTTTGCAAGTTTTTACTATAACCAACCCAGGTACTTTTAGTTGGCAGTTTGACATTATTTGGCCATTTAACTTTTATTTTATTAGTTATGCCATTAAATGCGTCATTTATCGCGTCATTATAAGCATTATATAAACTGTCAATTTCGTTGTTTTTTTGTTTGAATTGTTGATCGAGCATTCTGTCTATATCGTCAAAACTTTGCTCTTGCAGATTTTTTGCAGCAAGGTTTGAACTAAATAGCAGTAATGTGCTGATTACTGTAAGTGAGAAACTAATTTTTTTCACTGATACTTTCACTTATTAATTTAATTGAATCTCGTTTACTACAAATTTCAGATTCATTAGTTGAACAAATAGCTAAAGTAACTTCGGCAACATACGTCCCTTCTTCAGGCTTTACCGACTCGTTTAAAATGAAAGCGCCTTTTATTAAGCCTCTCACTCTCGTTGCTATAATATCTTTAGTAACTTCAAAATCTTCAACTGAAGTGCCTGAGCTAAGTTGAACACCTTGAACTATTTCTGTTAATTGTCTCTGAGCATCAAGTGAGGCTGCGCGTTTAGCCATCATCTTAGCTTGAAAATTACTGATGGTTTTTTCTATGTCCACGGTACCAAAACCTTTCGCTGTAAGTAGACCTTTATGCTCTTCGGCATATACAGGGAAAAGTGAAAAGTTAGTGATCAATAATATAAGTGCAATGTGATTTAATGAGATATTTCTCATAAATAAGTATCCTTTATAACTTGGCTAAATTTTGTATCATCAAATATAATTAAATTTTAGTTATTATTAATCTTATGCGACAATTGAACAATATGTAAAATAGTGTAATATTTTATTAGAAAGATTTCACTATTCTTTTTATTGGACTTTTGTCCATAGAACGTTAATTGCAAACGCAAGTGAAATCATGCTTCAAATATTAATTGCAAATGCAAGGGAAATTATGCTTCAAAAATCTATCCTTTTCGGGAAAACGGTGTTTTTATCCTTTTTCATTCTATTATTAATTTCAGTAAATTCTCACGCGAAAGTTGTCACAGCAAAGGGTATTAGTGACATAGTTGAAGGGAAAAAAGCTAAAACTCGATCAATAGCACTTAATAATGCTAAACGTGCTGCAGTAGAGCAAGTTGCAGGAGCTTTTGTTCAATCTCGCTCTACAGTTACCGACTTTGTTATCGCCCAAGACAAAATTTACAGCTCATCCTCAGGTAATATATCTACTTATACGGTTCTATCTGAAGGTGTAAATGACTTCGGTGCATATGAAGTTGAAATTGAAGCCAATGTTGATGTTCAAGAATTACTCGTTGATATCAAAGAAATTTTAAAAGTAAATGGCTGGAGTCGTAAGCCTCGTATTACTCTAAACGTTAACTCAAATAATGCTAGCCTTGGCAGTACCTTGAAATCCTTATTTATTACCAAACTAAATCAAAATGGTTTTGAGGTTTTTGATGACTCTAAAAAAGTGAAAACAGGGTTTGTTTTAGAAATCAATGCTGATCTACAGACAAATAAGAGTGAGTATCAAGGGATAAGTATTGCTTCTAATAATTTGTCTATTGTAACAAATGTAACAAGAACTGATGACGGTCAGGTTATTGCTACGAGGACTCAAAACGCCTCAAAAGCAGGGAGTAATCTAGGTAAAATATCGCAGCAACTTTCTAATAAACTAGTAAGGAAAGCTTGGCGAGGTTTAAAAAACGAAATTTTAGATTTTTGGCAAGAAGAACAATATATTGCCCGTTCTATCTATCTAGATGTAAAACAATTGAACAATTTTGAACAAGCTAAATCTTTTTCTCGTTCATTGAAACAAAGCGTTTCAGGCTTATTAGATGTTGAGTTAATTGAGTTTTCTCAAGAAAAAAGTCAATTTTTACTTAAGTATAAAGGTTGGCCTGAGCAATTGTATGACGAAGTATTTGCTGGGCCATTAAAATCAGAATATCAACTCGAATTAATTAGTGTTAATGCTAATCATGTTACATTAAGAATAAATTAGGAATAATAATGTTAAATAAAAAAGTACTCGTTCTGTCAGTAGCATTAGGCGTTTTATCTGCTTGTGGCACAACTGAAAAGAAAGTAAACAGTAATGAATTCAATATTTCGCAACAGTTGATGTCGTCTCACAAATATGTTGAAGCTGTAGCCTATTTGGAACAGGCAGTAAAAAATGATCCAGAAAATAGACAATATGCGGCAATGCTCACTGAGGCACGCCAAAAAGCGGTCGTTCAATTAATTACAAAATTGAACAAAACCTTAAACGACGGAACATTAAACAAGGCTAACCTTGATAGTGCTAACGAAACATTAAATAAGGCAAAGTCTATACTATCTAGACATAGTTCTTATGAAGGGGCCGAAGCTTTAATTGCTAGTAAGCAAGAAGCGTTACAAGTAAAAGTTAAAGCTCTATATACAACGGTTGAATCGAATATAGCAAGCCAGGAATGGATAAAAGCAAAGTTTGCTGTGAGTAAATTAACCCAGCTATTTCCTAATTACGAAGATAGTTCTCAACTTAGTCAAAAAATTAAAATTTCAGGTAGTCGCTTTTATTTGCAGAAAGCTAATGATGCTTATCGTGTAAATGACTTTGTAAGTACTTTAGCGTTTGCCCGTAAGGCAATTACCGTTAATAGTAATAACCCTAAAGCTAAGCAATTAATATCTTTAACTAACAAGAAAAATAATAAAGAATTCTTTATTAGTCTTGCTCAGACAGCTGCAGTAAAGTCTGATTGGGCAACAGTTTATAGTGCATGTAAAAAAGTGCTTAGTTATGACTCAAGCAATGCATATTGCGTTGAAGAGATGGAAGTTGCTAAGGACAAATGGACTTCAACTCTTATAAGTGAAGCCCGTCAGTTAATGGTTAAAGGTTATTTAGCAAAAAGTATTGCTAGTTTTCAAGAAGCTGAAGTGGTAAATGACGGAAAAGATAACAAAACATTGTCGGCGTTAAAAGCATCACTATCTGATAAAATAGATGTAACCGCAGAAGAGTTAGCTGAGCGAGGAAAATATGGTTCTTCTTGGTATTTGTTAAATAGCATCAAAGATTTTAACCCTTATTACCCTGATTTATTTCAAAAAATAAAAGAGATTGAGGACAGCATAACTGTGCGTATTAGAAAACAAATCGCTGTATTTGATTTCAAAAGCCCTTCTTACGGTCAAGATGCCGGAGTTTTAGTCGCAAACAACTTAATTGCAAATTTATTTAATAGTGCATCTAAAGATATTATTATTTTAGAACGTGAAAATTTGAAATCAATTTTAGAAGAAATGAAACTTGGACAAATTGGCGTTGTATCAGAGTCAAGTGCTCAAGAGATGGGACGATTATATGGTATTGATACAGCTATCATGGGAAGCGTACTTCTTTATAAAGTAGATACTAGTGAATCCATTAGTTCAAAAACAGTTCGATATAGTGTTGGTGAAGAAATTTCAGATAACATCGATTACTTGAACTGGAGAGCAATGAATCCTAAACCTTCAAAAGATGAATTAAGATCAGCTCCTTCAGCTAAAATTATGGTACCTAAATATGAAGAAAAAGAGTATAGGGTAACCAATATGAAGAAAGTTGGTTTCTTTCAATTATCTTTCAAAATAGTTGATTTTGCTACTGGTGCCAATGTTCGAGTTGAAACGATTAAACGTCAAAAGGTAGTTGAAGATAACTCTAACGAAGGAATTAAAGATGCTAATGTGATATTTGATCCATTAGAAATTTCAACTGACACCGAGTTATTACAAGAAATGGCTTCTGAAGTTGTTGAAGAATTATCTCGTGGCGTTTTACAGCCATTACGAAACCTAGAGAAAAAATATTTTGAAGATGGCGAAGGGCTATATTTAAGACGTAAAGAAAACTTAAACGCGGTTGAGCAATTTGTGAATGCTATTTTTGATGAAAAATTGAAATCGGTAGTAAACTCACCTATCACAACCCAAGCGAACAAATACTTAGAAACTATTATAAATGAGCATGCTTTTAGATAAGCTATAGGTTTAAAGTATGAGTGTTTTACGACAAAGACTGGTTTTATTAAGTTTTCTGTTCTGTTTTAGCCTATCAGCTGTTGCTGGAAGTGTTAATTCAATTGCGTTATTTAACTTAAGACCTATAAGTATGGATGCTATTGGTGCCGATGCGGATTTACTTTACTCTCTAGAAGTAGAGTTAGGGAAATCTTCGGAAATATCAGTACTTTCTCGACGAGATATTGAAGCTGTATTACACCGAATTGGTGGGGCACAAGTTTCTGATACTAATCTAGTTATCGCGTATGGCCAAGAAATGGGCGTTAGCTTTATTTTAACGGGTGATGTCGATAAATTGGGCAGCTCGATGAAAGTTAATATTAACTTGATTGATATCATTGGAGGTCGAGTCGTAAAAACTTGGCAAGAGAGTTATACGGGGCGTGGTGATGTATTGCAACGTGCAACACCATTAGCCGAAGATATTAAAAACTCTATTTTCTTTGCAGCCGAAGATAATTTAAGTAATGTATCTTCTGCTTCAATGGAAAATGAAATTGAGCACTTTAAAAGTATCTCTGCAATTGCTAAAGATTCTGGAGTGTTTCTTAGTTGGGCTATTAACGATGGCGTACCCGTTTTTTATACCAATGTTTATCGTGGCAAGTCAGAAGATGGCTTGTTTGAATTTGTAACTAGTGTTGAAGAAAATCAATATCAAGACAATGCCCAAGGCGAATTATTCTATCGATTAGATCTAGTTTTAGATAATGGAAACGAGATCAAAGGGAAACAAATTGTCAGTGCAAAGGCGACTGGCAATATCGTTGATGATAATTTATTACCGCCCATTATTTTAGGTTCTGATAATTTATTACATGGTATTAAAATTAACTTGGTACCACAGCTCAATAATAAAGGTGTGGTGGGTTATAATTTTTATCAAAGAGTAAATGACCAACAATGGAAGAAAGTTCATTCTATTGCCAAAACTAATCAGTTAAATTATTCACAAGTACTTAATAAGAACTTTGCTGCTAATGCTGGTTATCAAATTTATGTTTCCGCTTATAGCGAACTTGGTGAAAGTAAACGTTCCGATATACTAACGGTTACAACGCATGCTGCTTTAGTGTTAAAAGCTAAAGAAGGTAAGTCTTTGCGTAAAACAGAGCTGTCATGGACACAAGCCAAAGTCGGTAAAGGTTATAAACTTTACAGAAAAGAAGTAGACAAAACGAATTGGCAATTAGTGTATGAAACTTCTGATATATCTCGATTGTCTACAATAGATACTCAAGGTTTACAAGATGGCAAACAATATCAATATAGCATTACTGCTTTTGATGAATTTACTGAAACTACCAAGTCAAACAATGTTTTAGTGCAAACTAAAGATCTTCCAAGCCCACCTGAAAACCTTCAGCTTGAATCAAATATGGTCAAAAGTATCAAATTAACTTGGCAAGCCAGTGATGATAACGATGTAAGCGGTTATGTTATATACCGCAAAGCAGGTTCAATGTCTTCTGGCGATCTACTTGTTGAAATTGCTTTTGTTGATGGGTACATGACCAATGAGTTTGTCGATGGCTTAGGTGCAACACCTTTGAAAGATGGTGAAAAATACTTTTATGCTATTGCAGCTAGAAACTTATTTGGTAGTACCGGAAATGTTAGCTTTGCAGTAAATGGTGAAACGAAACCTTTACCAGAGACCGTTAATAATTTTCAGGCAGTGGCCCAACAAGATAGTATAAACCTAACTTGGGAAGCCAATTCAGAACCAGATATTGATAATTATAGCTTGTTTCGTAAATGGAATAATGAAACTTGGAAAAAAATTGCGAATGTCAGTGGTACTAGTTATCTAGATAAAGACCTTAAAGCATATGCTGAAACGTCTTATAAGATATTGGTTACAGATCAGAAGGGTTTAGTAAGCAAACCATCGTCGATACAACAAGTTGATAGTCCGCTTTCAATAACCTTATCTGTTGATCAAGAATTTATGCTAAGAACCATAAGTCTTGCTTGGAATAGTGTTAAACACATAAAAGGCTATAAGCTATACCGTAAAGAAGCTAACAGCAGCAGATGGCAACTAATTCAAAAAAGTATATCTCCTAGGCAAAGTGGATATAGAGACTTTGATAGTAAGAATATGAAAGAAGGTGTTACGTATGAATATAAGTTAAGCGCCTTTGATGAATTTTTAGAAATGCCGGCCTCAAATGTTGTTTCAGGAACTACTAAGGCATTATCTGAAGCTCCAAGTAGGATCGTTGCGCAGAGTAACCAAGTAAAACAGGTATCTTTATCATGGGAGTCCACTAATGATGCTGATAATGAAGGTTATGTGATTTATAGAAATAATAAAAAGGGTAAATTTGAAGAGATTGAAAAAATATCAAATATTTCAAAAACGCAATATACGGATGAAGGAAGTTTGTTTACTAACTTAGAAGACGGTACTAATTACGGCTATAAAATTGCGACATATAATAAATTTTCAGTAATAGGTCCACTATCTGAAGAAATTGAAGCAAAAACTAAAGCTATTCCTAACACCGTTTCAGGACTGTCTATTGAAGAAGACGTTGGAGGCTTAATGATTTTCTGGCAACCTTCCAATGGCACTGATATAAGTAGCTATCAAGTCTATCGAAGTAGCTCTAGTTCATGTAGTGGTGTTCGTAAATTGGCGAATGTTGATAGTTCAAATGATGTTTATTTAGATTCAAGCGTTAAAAGCGGTAAAAGTTATTGTTATCAAATAACTGCGATTGACCGTGATAAGCTTGAAGGTAATCCATCTCAATCAGTTAGCTTTACTATGCCAATAACTGAGCAAGGAAATTAGATGAAAGTTATAATGTTTACAACTTTATTTCTATTCACATTACCCTTGGTAAATGCTCAGGAATTTGGACATTCTAAGCAGTTCTTTAGTACACCTGGTTTTAATAAAATGAAACTGAAATATGAAGAATGTGTATTAGAAAAGGGCATTCAATTTGCCAAAGTGAGTACACCAACTGAAGCAATTACATTTGCTCCTATTGCTTGTAAAAGAAAGATATTAGAAATTAAACAATTCTTCCTTAATAGTGCTTTTAAAAAAGAGGTTATAACTGCATTAATTGATTCTATAAAAGAAGGCGTAGAAATTGATTTAGTCAATGCAGTTTATAAGGAAAGACTCAAATATTTGAAAAATTAATCAGGTGCATATCTGAAAAGATATGTACGATTTTCCAATTTTTGAAAAATATTTAGTTTATTTTATTCCTGACAAGGCGTCATATAATTAATTTTATGACGCCTTTTTAATGTTCAAATTTTAATGTCATTGAATTGTTCGTGCTTATATCGCTTGGGCTAGATCACATTGAAGTGGTGATGCATTAAAATAAGCAAACATAATGATGTTAATTATGTAATTGCGAAGGTAAAATCACGTCAACAGCTGTTTTATGTTGTCTAGCCAAGGGTAGTTGAAAGTTTATGGATTATTTTGAGCAATTAGGTGTGAGTAGGGGAGCTACGACCATCGAAATTAAAAAGGCTTATCGAAAACTTGCTAATAAGTTTCACCCTGATAGGGATGACAGCAATGAAGCCAAAGAAAAGTTTCAGTTAATTCAACAGGCCTATGATGTTATATCAGATCCTAAAAAGCGCTCATTATACTTAAAAAATAATTATACCGTCATAACAGATCCGCGAGAAATTGCAGATTCATTTTGGCAAAGTGCTTTAAGCTAGACTTTAACAAGTTTGTCTTAATTACAAATCAGACTACCGTTAGACAATCGATTAGGAAACAATGAATGCAAGTGGAAACCAATTTACCAGATTATCTAACTGATGATTTTTCAATGTATCTAGAGAATATGAACTCATTGACTGATCCAGAAAATCCCGATTTATTATCAAACTATCTATCGAATTTATTCGAACAACTAAAGCAAATGCCTCTATTATTTGAAGGTATGGCAGATCAATTAGCCATGGCTATTTCAACCAAGGTTAGAATTGATAGTAAAAACCTTTCAAAAATTGAACTCACTGTTGAACCTTCTTGGGATGAAGTTAAACCTTTTGTTGGAGTTCATGCTGATGCCAGAACCTGTATCACTGAGATCATGACCCACGCAGAAAATGACTTAAAGACAGCAATCTTGCTCATTCATTTTTATAATCGTTATGATGCCACGCCGTTAAAAGCTGAAGAAGATGAATATGCTCAAGTCGATGATGATGACCAGAATGATTTTGATGAAAATTACTAAAATTTAAAACACCTTATTTAAACATTTTCGATTCAGTACATTAAAAACATAACTAATAAGCTTTAAGGATTCACCTTGACAACAAATGCATTAATTCTTGCTACAGACATTATTGAACAAGCACAACATAGTGGTAGACGTGCTGGTACATCGTTGGAAACAATTGCCTCTGAACAAGGCGATGAAACTATGCTTGCAGTTCTAACTGAAATGGATATTTTAACTGTAGCCAAGATTGTAAGAGAGCACGATGCGACCATACCTTCTATTGCTACTTGGTTAATGGATGCTGACTCTATTAAACAGCTGTTAAATGTTGAACCATCATATTGGCAAAATTTAGATGAAGACCATGTGTTCTGTGCGCAAACAGAAGCGCATAGTTTATTAACACAAATATTTCTATCTTCAGATGATGAAGAAAAAAAATTAGAAGTATTGAACGCCATTGTTGAAGATGATTTTGGTCTTTTATACTTATCATTACCTTTTGTAGGCCATGATTTCTCAGAAATTGAGGAAGATGAAGAGCAGACGTCTGGCAGCATTGAAGAATTGCTGATGAAAATAAAAACGTTAAACGAAGAAGCTTATCGGGAAGTGATGACTGTTAGCACTAATGGAACACTCGAAAATATTGAAAATGCATTAAAACAGAATGCCAATAAACAAAGAGTGACTTCGGTTGAAATGGATACAGACGATATGTTTGCTCCACTTTAATTCGTTCACCCAGGGTAAATACAGTATTAATTTTGCCTATATGAACTGCGTTATTTAAGAAAGTTAATCGATTGGAATTCATAAATGAGAATTGCAGAATTACGAAATCATCCGTTTTTACTTTTAGTATTAAAAGACGGAGAAAGTGAAGGTTATTTTACACCTGAGTTTATGCACAAAACCCAACAGCAATTAACCGATATGTCCTTGAGAATAGCTTCGGATAATTTATCGATAATTTATGCAGATCAAATTAGAAAAGGTTGTGAGATAGTTCTAGGTATGAGTAATCTAGGGTTATTAGATCTTTGTGATAACGATACAGATAAAGCAAAAGAGATAATAAAAAACGAAGGAATCGTTTATTGTTTCAGGGCGGGTTGGGCAAAATATGCTCAATTAAAAAAAGTATCTCCCTCTTACTTTGAAGAAATTTCTATTTCTAGTTATGCTTTAGCAGTTAACGATAGTTCTGATATAAGGCTTATGCATAAAGCTTTAGCTGACGAGGGCTATAAAAGTGCCAAACTTTTACAAGTTTACAAAAGCATTGCGGCAAATTATTGTGCAAACACCCTTCTTATTGATAATGATGAAGAGGTGTTAATGTTTGAATTGCAGAAATTTCTTAATACCGCGATTGCATTATTATTGATTGATTCAGAAAGGACGGTATTCACTAGTTCGTTATATGAGCAATTGAATACGTACTTTACAACTACGGATAAAGCATCAATACTTGTCAAAGTTGAAGCCTGTATTACACGTTTTTCTGAGAATCTATCCGTATTAACCAAGGGATACTTGCGAGATATAAATTTATTAGATTTTGTCGAATTAAAGGGAATAATTAATCAACAAGAAGATATTTCTATTTATATTCAAGAAATCTTAGAGTTGCCTATAACTGTTGCTAATGAGTTAAATGATGATTTTGATGGAGGTTACGACTTCCATGCTGATGATGAAGACGATATTGCTTATTTAAGACCTGACGCATCTTAATGAATATAAATTATCTACAGATGAGTTAAGCATTAAGCTTATATTCAATATACCTTATTAATAAGTAATAAACTTTAGAAAAGACTATTGATGGAAACATTTATGAAAAATATTTTACGTATTGCTTTTTTTGTTACTGGTAGCATTTTACTAACAGCTTGTTCTTCGATGCCTAAATATCAAAATTTATCTACGGATGCTGAAGTAGTTAATGCTAAAAAGGACAGCCCAGAATTATTGAAAGAATTTACTGTCGTTATTGGTGATAACTTATTATCGAAAGTATCAGGTAGTTATTTAGAGAATAAAACACAGTCTGTAAGTTTACTTTCAAAAATTCAATATATTAATGGTGAACAGCCTGGGTTAAGTAAAGGTAAAACGACAGTATTAGGTATGAGTAATTCAGGCGGTAATGCTGCTTGTTTTAATGATGCTAAATATCGTGATGATCTTGTTAAATTTTGCTTGTTCGATCTTGATAAGGATGGGTATTTTGAAATGGGTAGTTTTAACGGAGATGAAACTTACTCGTTAAATGTTCCTTATAATATCTTTAGTGATAATAGTCTAACGCCTGAAAGAGGTTATTTTAGAAAGACCATATCTTATAAAGGACTATCAAACGGAAAGATTAACTTTAATTATTCTGAATATTCTGGAAGTATGGCTAGAGCAACACTTAGTCAAGAATTTTCAATCGATAATACAAAAGGTGCGCACATATTATTTAATTTCAAAGGAGCAGAAATTAAGATTAAGCATGTTGATTTGTTAAATATTACCTATGAAGTTATGCAGCACTTTAGATAATTCCAAAGTAAATAGAATAAAGACATGCCAATACATCATTTATTTAATTAATTAGTTTATAATTAAACTTTCAAAAAAGTGACAAGGTAATACGGGGCTTTCAGTGCGTAAGCCTTTGATAACTGATCTTTGCTTTCTTGTTTGTGATTCTCGAATATTTATCATATAGGTAAAATTTCCGTCAATAATACCCATTTTATTATTAAATTCTATTCGAGTTACGCTAAAGTCATTTAAAGCTCATTTTATCATTAGATTCTTCATTTTAATTTATAACTTAGCCATAACTGTTTGGTGTTTTTAGCGTTATTTATTTGTTAATATCTTGTTTTTACTTATTTGTTTTATGCTACTATCATCCTTTTTCTAAAGCTTATTCTATAAAAGGACTTATGATGTATTATAAATTTCTCTCGGTGTCTTTGGTTACCTTGTTAGTTGGTTGCGGGGGGGCTAGTGATTCAAGTGATTCAAGTGATTCAAGTGATTCAAATAATTCTAGTTTCTCTGCAGTGAATGTTAATTCAACTATTTCAAACACGTTGTCTATAATGGCAAAATACAAAGATAGTTGTGGTAATGAAACCCCAGCGACCGACGCTGCTCTACTCATTCATAATAGTGACTATTCAAATAAAGAAATAATCTATGCAGATGCTAACGGACTATTAACTTATACAACAGATAATGCGAATCAGACCCTATCCATACTCATGAGAGAAGAGGATGAGGTTAATGGTATTAAACCAATTTATCTCACTACATTTATTGATCAGCCGGTTGTTAACATGGGAAATCATTATCAATACACGGATAGTATTGGTGCTTGCCAGTGTGATTTATTTGATTTAGAAGTTAACATCCCAGGTAGAACTGGCGATGTTGGTGAAGGAAGCATTTCAGGTGGGTATGACGATGGTAATGTAGATAATATCGAAGGTATTACAAGTTTTACGGGAGTACTGGCTTGTAAAAAAACATCAGGTGCGTGGCCATTAATTTCAACCTTTATTGGCTACATTAATCCTGATGAGGGGTTTGCAGCTATAATACCTGACATTTCAACTATGCCTGCAACTACTGCGAACCTTGTAGGTATACCCGTGAATGTAACCACGAACGATGAAGCGATTACACAAGTTTCTACTGTTATTGATGGTAAATATCACTTAAGTAACTATGGGTTTCAATTTTCGAGTTCTCTATATGGATTTACCGCGGATTCAGTTGATTTTTATTCTGTTTCTGCCTACAAATTTAAATCACTTAATGACTTACTTAATGTTGATAACGCTTATTTTTTTACTGTATCAAGCGAAAACGACTCAAACTTGAATAGAACTTTTGATTTACCACTACCAGAAATAGATTACTTAGAATTATTTGAAATTTTGATGAGTGACTCTGGAGAGTATGACCTTTCTTATTTACCTAATATGGACTATTTATCGGTGGGCATTCAAGCAACTGATGATTATCAAACAGTGCTCAACTGGGAACTCATTGCTCCGATGTCAGGTAAAATTCCTAATATCGACAGTATTGATTTAACTGCGTTTATTTCAGAAGAAATTCTGGATACATCAGTGGATACTATTGAAACGAATATTAGTGTTTTGGGTTACGATGGGATTGATGGTTACCAAGACTTTATGACGAGTAAATTAGAGCTGACAAACGAAAGCCGTAATTCAGATAAATGGTCTAAATATGAGTCGATGATTTTTGAAATGACCCTCAATAAGTTTTCAATTGCTAATTCTTCAACAGTGTATAAAGCTAGCAAAGTTTCTAACGGAATTAAAAAGCGAGAAAATATTAACACAGCAATTATTGCTTTTGATAAATTTGTTAACAAGTAAAACCAATAAGTCGTTTATCTAAATTACTTAATCATTAGGCAATAATTGTAAATTAAAAAGCCGCAAAATTATATTTTGCGGCTTTTTAATTTTACAGTTTCATTTAATTAAAACTTAGAAACCACACTGTTTTCCTTTGTTTTTCTCTTTTAACCAAGTTTGTAAAGGAGCGAAGTAGTCGAGTACGGCTGTAGCATTCATTTGCTCACTACCCGTTAGAACTTTGTATGCTTCTTGCCAAGGTTGACTAGAACCCATTTCTAACACGGTATTGAGTGCTTTACCGGCTTCTTTAGAGTTATAAATTGAACACCGATGAATAGGGTCGGTATTTCCAGATATTTCACATAACGCTTTATGAAATTCAAACTGTTGAATGTGTGCTAAGAAATAGCGGCTGTATGGAACACCACCTGGTACATGATATTTTGCTCCTGGGTCAAAAGCATTCGCGTCTCGATCAACCGGCGCTGCTACGCCTTGATATTTTTCGCGTAACTCCCACCAAGCCGTATTGTAGTTTTCGGGTGTAATTTCACCTGAGTAAACTTTCCAACGCCATTGATCGACCATCAAGCCAAAAGGAATAAAGGCTATTTTTTCTAACGCCATTTTCATTAATAAACCAATATCTTTTGACTCATCAGGAATGGTGTCTATTAAGCCAATTTCTTTCAAGTATTTAGGTGTTACCGAAAGGGCAATGGTATCGCCAATTGCTTCATGAAAACCATCATTTGCACTATTTTGAAAGTAAACAGGTTGATCTTTATATGCGCGTTGATAAAAGTTATGCCCAAGTTCGTGGTGAATAACATTGAACTCTTCACCTGTTTTTTGGATACACATTTTAATGCGGATATCGTCTTTTGAATCAAGATCCCATGCTGAAGCATGACAAACCACATCACGATCTTCGGGTTTAGTAAATAATGAACGTGTCCAGAATGTTTCAGGTAAAGCATCAAAACCTAATGAAGTGAAGAAAGTCTCTGCACCTTTTACCATTTTAATTTCGTCATAATTATTTGCAGCTAACTGCTCAGTTACATCGTAACCAGGATCAGCATTTTCAGGAGCAACTAATTCATAGATATTCCCCCACGATTGAGCCCACATATTTCCTAACAAATGCGCAGGTATAGGCTGGTCTTGCGGTACTTTATCTATCCCGTAAGTTTCACCTAGTTCACTACGAACATAACAATGTAAGTCGTCGTATAAAGGTTTAACCTGATCCCATAAACGATCTAATTCGTTGGCAAAATCGTCAGCAGGCATATCGTAGTTTGAACGCCACATTGTGCCTAAGTCTTTATATCCTAGACCTTGAGCACCTTCATTTCCTAATTCAGATTGACGTACAAATAAAGGTTTCATGTCAGGGCTAATGGTACGCCAGCCTTGCCACATTTCTAATAATTCGTCGTAATCACGTGAAGTCGCCATGGTAGAGGTCATTTGACCTAAGCTTAACGTTTTACCTGCTTTCGTTGTGTAGGTGCCTTTGCCATACATGCCACCAAGTTCTGAACCTATTTTGGCAAGCTCGGCAGATTTTGCTGAATCTTGTGGTGCAGGCATAACTAAGCTTTGTTTTAATGTGTTTAATTTTCTCCGCTGAGTTGCTGTAACTTCAGCATCATCAAACTTAGCCGCAGCCATGGCAAAACGAACACCAGCTTCCGTTGATTTCTGGTTGGCTGCTGCAGATAATGCAGCGGTGTCATCAGTAATGAAATTTGAATAAATCCATTCTGCACGACTCCCTTCAATACCTAATGTTATTAATTCTTTTTCGGTAGCGATAAGAAACTTGTCTGCATCTTTTGCTGTTAATGCTTGGGTGGTCTCAGCAATAGGCTTAGACTCATTATTATTTTTGCCGTCACCATTACAAGCACTTAGGCTTGCAGCAACTAGAATAGCTGCAGTGGTTAATTTAAATGTTGATTTCATAAGAATCCGTTATTGTTTTTATTAGCGCTAAAATTGCACCAGAGTGAACGTTTTATAAGGTCTTGTACATAGTAGAATGAGATAGGCAACTTGGCAACAGTATTCACTTTTTGAAATTGAATTTACCTGTTTGATATAATTGCTCAGCGAGAATAAAACTGAGCAATTATCATTTTTATGGAGAGTATTAGGTTTATATATTCAGGTTAATAGTCGAGATACATGAAATTATACCTAACATGTTTACGTATCTATAAGTTATGCATCCAGACTAATATATTTAATAATAAATACTATGTTTGAAATACATTTAAACTTGTATGTAAATCTATCAAACTGGTGGCGATTTGTTGGTTAGCTCGTTCTGTTTCTTTTGCCCCTTCGCTGGTAGTTTCTGCAACCTCTTTAATACGTATTAAGTTGTCATTAATTTCTCTTGCTACATGAGATTGCTGTTCAGCAGCTGATGCTATTTGTGCGTTTAAGTCAGAAATTTCACCAACGGCCTCAGACGCTTTCTCGAATGTTTTCGCTGTCGCTGTCGCCTTTATTAAACACCTTTGAGCACTATCCGATCCTTTATCCATACTCCTGAACGCATTATTCGCTTCGTTTTGTAAACGTGTAACAAGCTCTTGAATATCGACGGTAGATTTTTGTGTACGTTGTGCGAGCGATCTAACTTCATCAGCTACTACTGCAAAACCTCGACCTGTTTCGCCAGCACGAGCTGCTTCTATTGCAGCATTTAATGCTAATAAGTTAGTCTGTTCGGCGATGCCTTGAATTGTATCAAGCACGCTGCCAATTTTATTTGTTTCAGTGACTAATGTTTGAATTACTGTTGATGCTTCTTCTACTTCACTGGTAAGTTGAGTCATTATTGATTGAGTTTCTAACGATTCAGCTCGCCCTTCAACCACATTACTTGAAACAATATCTGTTACCTGTGAAGCGCTATTTGCATTGCGCGCAACTTCTTGAATGGTTGCGCTCATTTCATTCATAGCAGTAGCAACTAACTCTGTTTCTTGGCGCTGTTGTTCTACATTTTTCAATGTTATTTGCATTACACTAAGGGCAACTTCAGCTGATTCACCAAGCGAGTCGGCTTGGGTACTTGTACCAGAAATTAAATCTCGAAATTTAATCATAAACGTATTGAATGCCCTTGCTACATCTCCTGTTTCATCCTTTGAATCAGTGCTTAATCTAACGGTTAGATCTCCGTCTCCTGAGGCTATTTCATTAAGACGTTCACCTAGGGTTATAACGGGTTGGCTAATGCCACGTGCGATAAAATAAGGTACAGATATACCAAACGACACGGCAATAATAAAGACTATCCAAATCCATTTTATAGCTTGTTGTTCATCATGCTCAGCTTTGATCGCACTGTTTAAGGTAAATTGCTCTATGTCATTAAGTAAATCAACAAGTTCATGTTCGAGCTTATCTTCTTTTTCTTCTAAATCTTGGCTTATTTCTATTATCGATTCAAAGTCATGAGAGCCTGTAGCTGATGATATTTTAGTGATTAATAACGTAATTTTTGCGTATTTTTTATCAATACTCTGGAGGTTCCTTAATACCCCTGTTAATTTGTTTTTTGCTTCCTCGCTGTGTAATTTATTTAATGAGCTTTGTGCAAATGCGATTGTTGATTTTAGTTTTTTCGTTATCTCGGTTGATGAACTGTCAACATCTTTGGCTAATTGTAGAGCTTCTTTATCAGCATTAATGTCACCTAATTTTGAGAGTGCAGCTTTGAATAACATTCGTTCAATTAATATTGCTTGATGTAATTGCTTCTCCGTTATTTTAGTAATTTCATTGGTTAAGGGAATGTCTATTTCAGCAATATCCATCAATTCCACACCAATTTTTGACATTTGAGATATTGATACAAACCCCATTACGAGCATAAGAATTAATTGAGGTAGCGCTAATGCGTAAACCTTTTGTGATATTTTTAGTTTATCGAGCAAAGTATGTCTCCAAATTACTGATGTTTTGATTTAAAATGGTTTAGCATGTTTAATACAAACCCTGGATTTGTTAATACATAATCGTGGTTTTTATCCTGTTGTAAAAAGTCAGAAAACCCCATTATTGTAGACGTGTCCATGTCGAGTATGTTTTGATATCCCATTTTCCAATCTGGAAAACCTCGTTCTTCAATATCTTTACGCCATAATACGTTTACACGTGAATGCCTTTTGTCGTTTTTAATTGTTTTAAATAGTGCTTCAATTACACTTTCTTCACCCTCAAGTACTTGTATAAATGTTCCTTGTCCGTCATAAAGCAACAAGCCAGTTAACCCTGTTTTAGTGTTATTAGTGCGTGCCTTTGCCAATAACTCCTTTAACTCTTTTTCAGTAAATCGGCTTGATGCTTTACTGACGTATATCATTTCAATCATGTCATTGCCTTGCTTACATTTGTGGCTGCTAGAAAAACATTAGGAAAAGTTTTTGTGCTATGTGTTGCAAATGTTGCTGATTTAAAAAGTAATTTTGTTGAAGAAATACAGATTTGGAAGGATTTTTTCATGTGTTTACCACAAATTTAATGGGCTACAAGATGATGATTCAATAATCACTAGAATTTCATCGGTATTAATATAACCAAGTATTGTTCAAAACGATTAAATTGCAATGTAAACAGTGAAACTTCACTATTAAATTGGTAATGAATAATTATTAAACACGAACTGAATGAACAATGAACTTATTTATTAAATATAGAGGCGTAAATCTGGGGTAAACAAAGCCCATTAATATTACAAATCTTCGTCTAGAAATGAATTTATAGGGACATAACAATGAAATACTTTTCAAATGTGTACTTTTTAAAAGCTTAAATAATAGGTGTATTGGGTGTTTTTTTACGTTTCTTTTACTCAATGAATTGTAATTCGTTGAATGACTATTCTTATCATATTGAAATTAAAGCATAAAAATTGATTTTTTATTCATTGTTGCGTTATTTCAAACGCTTGTTTAAACTGTCATTAATTGATGGTGAATATTTTCATTTACGGTGTAGTTAAAAGGTATCGTTGGCACATGAGTACAAAAAACAAAATTTTAGACGCAGCAGAAAATTTATTCGCGATACAAGGTTTTAATGGTACATCGTTAAGAGAAATCACCAGTCGAGCTGAAGTTAATTTAGCGGCGGTTAATTATCATTTTGGTTCTAAAAAAGAATTAATAAAATCTGTAATGTCTCGCTATATGAATGAGCTTTCGCCTCGTTTAGAATCGTCACTTGTTAATATATGTGAGCAAGAGAATCTGACATTACTTGAAGTGTTTTCGGCTTTTATAGAACCTTTATTATCATTAAATGAATTTAAAGAAAATGGTACCAGCAACTTTTTACAACTGCTTGGGCGAGGTTACTCTGATAGCCAAGGTTTTTTACGTTGGTTTTTAACCACACAATACCCCGGTGTTATTAATAACTTTGTGAAAGCTGTACAAAAAGCTTATCCAGAACTAACTGCAGAAGAAATGTTTTGGCGTTTGCATTTTACGATGGGAACCGTAGTATTTACAATGTCGTCGAGTGATGCGTTGATTGATATTGCAAAAAGTGATTTTGATAAAACGATGGATATTGCTGGTGTTATCAAAAAAGTCATCCCTTATGTTGCTGCAGGTGTTGCCGCACCTTTACTCTAATTACATTATCTATTCGTTTTTAATTTGATATATCAAAATCAGCCTTTGTTATTTAGGCTGATTTAGGTAAAGTAGCACCATCAAAAACTTATCATATTAAAGCGTGTTTATGGGTCCAATAATGCTAGATGTGCTTGGCACATCTTTAACGGCAGAAGACAAAGAGCTTCTGCAACATCCTCTTGTCGGCGGGTTAATTTTATTTACGCGCAATTATGAATCCCCTGAGCAGATTGCTCAATTAACCGCAGATATTCGCCTCGCAGCAAACAAGCCACTCATTATTGCTGTCGATCATGAAGGTGGTCGTGTTCAACGTTTTCGTGATGGATTCTCTTTGATCCCTGCTATGGGGAAAATCTGGAACTTTGCTGACCAAAATGTCAGTAAAGCCCAAGAGTTAGCAAAGCAAAGTGCAATACTTATGGCATTAGAAGTTCAAGCGGTGGGCATTGATATTAGTTTTGCCCCCATTCTTGATATAGATGATATAAGTGCGGTTATTGGTGATAGAGCTTTTCATAAAAGCCCTGAAATTGTTTGCCAACTTGCTAGTGCTTTTGTTGACGGGTTGCATCACGTTGGCATGAAGGCTACAGGTAAACATTTTCCGGGGCATGGCAGCGTACAAGCTGATTCACATATTGATTTACCCATTGACCTTCGTTCGCGAGATGAAATATTTTCCTTAGATTTATTGCCTTTTAAAACGTTAATTAATAATAATAAAGTAGATGCATTAATGCCAGCTCATGTCATTTTCCCCGACATTGACAGTGAAGCTGTAGGTTTCTCTTCTTATTGGTTAAAAGATGTTTTACGAGATAAGCTAGGATTTAATGGGGTTATCTTTAGTGATGACTTATCAATGGAAGGTGCCGCATGTGTTGGTGGTTATGTTGAGCGTGCAGAAGCGGCGCAGCAAGCAGGTTGCGATATGCTTTTATTGTGTAATAACCGTGATGGATGCATTGATGTTATTGATAATGCTAATATTACTATTGAAGAAAAAAGTAATCAGCGCTTGTTACCGCTATTAAAAAGTTCAACAAGTGGCTTGAATGAATTAAAAGAAAACCCAAATTGGCAGCATGCTCGTAAAGTATTAGCTGAGTATATATAAATAATTCTAATTTATTAAAATAATAAAAAAACAGAGACATATATGAAGTTAACTAAACAAAGTTTTATTGTGCTGGCGCCAGTGTTAGCGTTTGCATTTTACTTTTTGCTGTTATGGATGGGCTT
>Ga0209825_1000297_pt1 | contig 43464 bp, 42 predicted proteins | sample EN8Hudsemesocosm_FD_184631 | JGI IMG/M metagenome (GOLD analysis project Ga0209825, IMG submission 184631) | Methane-oxidizing microbial communities from mesocosms in the Hudson Canyon - EN8B Hudson Canyon (SPAdes) (version 2) | ecosystem: Environmental > Aquatic > Marine > Cold seeps | place...
TCTTTGAAAGAAGAGCAACCCACGAATACCAGCATGATAACCGTCGAAATTATCTGCCTCATCTGATGCGCTAGCACTTCCTAACTTAAGAGAAGTTAGTTAAAAAGAAAAGCTCTGGCCGTGCAATTGGCAGGAATTTGTACGTTTATCTTGACGTGGGGAGTCATACCAACGCCGCCATTTGCGGAACTCCGTGAGCTGTCACCTTTTGTGCGTATTTTTGCACAAAAGGTGACAGCTCACGGAGTTCCGCAAGATGGCTTGGTTATAACCTGACTATACCGCAGTATGCTCATCAATTAGCTCTGCCACATCACTATTTTTTGATTTACCACCCAACTCTAGGATAGATTTTGAAACAAACGGGCTCTGTGTTTTTTGCCATATATCCATTAGTGCCGCAACACAAAAAAAATGAGCCTCAACGTCTTTAGGATTATTTAGCATTGCATTAATTTCGGGGACTATTTCTAGTGAATTTATTTCCATAGCCCACTGTGACGCCCAATAACGAACCCCATAGAATTTGCTTGCAAGTGCTAACTTGAGATGAGGTAAAACAACCTTTGGCTCAAACGGCCTAAAGACATCATCGCAAACTTGATACACGCCAAACCCATCTTCATCGCCGAAGGCATTGAGCATTAGTGGAATAGCACGCTCATCAGGGTTAGAAATTAAGTACTTCCTTACTTCGTTAAAGGTATCAATCTCTACTTCTGATATTTCTTCATCAGTAGGTAAAGGTTGGTACTTTTGCAGAAATTCGAGTGCTTTCTCAATGTTCATATAGGGTTATAACAGCTAATTCTACGTCATAAAGACGCCTATCAATCTTAGTAAACATAATATCTAAGTTCTTTATGTTTTCAATATTAATCAGTTACTTATGTTAAGTCTAACATTTTCATCTTCCCAAAGAGCGACACGATGTCGCTTTTTGGGAAGATGAAAGAAACCAAACAAACCACTTAAATTCTATATATTTCAATAAGTTAAATAAAAAACCACCAAATATACGAAATAGTGTCGTATATTCGGTATAAAAAATTGACATTTTAAATCATCACCAGTACTGTTTATCCATACAGACGTATTAACACGGAAGTTAATAAATGAATGATATTCCTAAAATTATCCCAAACCCGCCTGTCCGTCATAAGCTTACCCCCCTATCCATACAAACTAATGGCGCAATTAATGTTTGGCTGTGGCCTTAGAATTTCGGAATGTATACGACTTAGGGTAAAAGATTTAGATTTTTCGATGAACGTAACCATTGTTCGTGATGGCAAAGGATGTAAAGACCGCTCAACGGTTTTACCTAATGTGTTATACGCCCCACTTGCAGATCAAATAGAACGAGTACGTTTAATTCATAAACAGGATAGAGAAAACAATATTAGTGGCGTATTTTTACCGAATAGGCTCGCCATTAAATATCCTGCTGCAGAGCATAGCCTTGAATGGCAGTATTTATTTCCTGCAAAAAACATTGCAAGAGACCCTAGAGCTAATGTTCTACGCAGACATCATATTATGGATAGAACGCTACAACGAAAAGTTAAAACCGCTATCAAAAAATCAAATATCCATAAGCATGCAGGCTGCCATACCTTTAGGCATAGCTTCGCTACATCACTACTGCAACAAGGATACGATATTCGTACTATTCAGAAGTTGCTAGGTCATGCAAAAGTTGAAACAACTGAAATTTATACCCATGTAATCAATCAAGGCGCGAATGCGGTAAAGAGCCCATTAGAGCGAGAGATTAGTTAATTTGAGCTTATACACTTAAAATATTGTATGAATATGTGGACGTTTAATGCTTAGAATTGTAGCTTGTACCTCAGTTAACTATTTAACATTTATGGTAGCCCTGCATGAAACACATTCTTAAATTGTTTGTCATTTTAGTTTTTTCTGTTCAGTCCTCTGGCTGTGCATCAAATAGTCTGAGTAAGGTGTATAAAAAGGTCGACCCTTCCGTTGTGGTGATACATACATCTGATGAGAGCCAACATGTTTCGGCGACAGGGAATTTAATATCCAATACCCAGCGGGGATTAGGCACAGGCGTTATTATTTCTAAAGATGGTCAAATTCTCACTGCCTCACATGTTGTACAAACGGCTGATCGATTAAATATAAAATTAGCGGATGGCCGTGAGTTTAAGGCAACCACTCTTTCTACGGTACCGTTTGCTGATTTAGCATTAATTCAATTAGACAATCCGCCTGAAGATTTATCACCATCGGTTTTAGGGGATTCTGATACCACAGAAGTGGGTGATCCAGTTTTCGTTATTGGTACACCTTACGGTATTGAACATACACTCACAGCGGGTTATATCAGTGGTAAAAGAGACATGGGACAAGCGCCACTGGGAGGAAATCTTATGTTTCTTCAAACCGATGCAGCGATCAATAAAGGTAACTCTGGTGGCCCTATATATAATGTGTCGGGTGAGTTAATTGGCATTGTGAGCCATATCAAATCTCAATCAGGTGGTAATGAAGGGCTAGGCTTTGCAACAAGTATTAATACAGCAAAAGATCAAATTATTAATCAACCTGCTTTCTGGAGCGGCCTAGAGTTTTTACCCATACAGGGAAACTTAGCAAAAGCACTTGGGGGTTGCAGAAGGTGCCGGGTTTATTATTCAAAATGTTGCGCAAAACTCGATTGGTAGCCGTTTAGGTTTACGCGCAGGCACTGTACCGATTAAATACGGTGATATCGAGCTTCTCATTGGTGGTGATATTATCACACGCATTGGTAAACAGAATGTCTATTTAACACCTGAAGCGCTCGTGGCAATAGCTTCTGAGATAGCAGAACTCAGGCTAACCAGTAATTTTAGTATTACTGTAATTCGCGATGGTAAAGAGCTTGAATTAATGACGGCGCTTAAAGTGCCTTAGTTAATATAAGAGGTTGTAGGTGTATGACACCTAATTAATGCTTAAATACTATTATAGTAAGTTGCGGGTGAACGAAATGTTTCCCAACATGGTGCAAATATTCACTTTTTTGATGGTGTTCGATTTGCTTACCCCAACCTACTTTAAAGACTAATGGGTGAAACATCCCACCCATTTTCTTGTCACACACTAGCCTACTGATTTGACTATTGGTTCGTACTACACGATTGAAAAGCTTAGACCTGCTTTGTCTTCAAGCCTGTTCAACAACGCATCCCCCATCGCAGTTGAAGGTGTTATTACGCCTGACGCTTGTGTACCAGATTGAGCATCTAGCGCAAGACATACGGCACTTTCACCTAGCATTTTACAGGTAGAACCATAACCTGGGTCTCTATCACCGGTTACTTTTGCGGTCATAACTTTACCATTTTTAAACTTACCAATAACCGTAAAATTAAAATAACCTGCCTCTCGCTCAGCTAATGAAGGCCCTTCACCAGGTGAAGGCAGCACTTTGCTAAGTAACTTCCTGTAGAGTGATTCAGGCTTGCCTACCATCAATGCGCCTAATGCAACTAAACCTGCATAGCCTTTTAACCTCCCTGTTAAACCTTTACCGCTAGACATCGCTTCGTCGTAACGAAAGTCTTTTCCATAAGGGTAGCCGTTCAGTGCATGGCTTCGTCTCACAACTCTCGTATTTATGGCTGCCATAATAAAAGGCATGATCCACGCACCAAAGTCTTCGTCATATTTTACGCTTTGTAAATCACCTTTATCTGGGCCTGATTGTTCACCACTTGGGTTTAAGCCATAAGGGTTAAATAAATTTTTCGCGACCGCAGGGTCTTTACTAGCTTCGGCCATTACATTATTCATACTGGCAAATGTGCCGCCACTAAACCCACCTTTTATTGCTTTTAAACGCATTTTGACTTGCTGGCAGTATTCGCCAACGTTGTTTTTTGCTTCGCGTTGTAAAAAGTAAGTACCTAGATCCGACGGTATTGAATCAAACCCACAGCAGTGCACAATACGACTGCCTGATTTTTGCGCCGCCTCATGATGCTGGTCAATCATACGGCGTATCCATTGAGTTTCACCCGCTAAATCACAATAGTCTGTTCCGTGCTCCACACAAGCGGCAACCAACTCATTACCATACATAGCGTATGGCCCGACGGTGGTACAAATTACTTTTGTTTGTTTGACTAAGGCATTTAAGCTATCAACATTATGGCTATCGGCCGTAATGAGCGGAATGTTTTCATTACCTAACTCTGAACGTATTTGTTCTAACTTTGTTTGACTACGTCCAGCCATCGCCCATTTCAACTCGCCATCTAGGCCGTATTGTTTTAAATAATATTCAGCGACTAAGCGACCTGTAAATCCAGTTGCTCCCCAAATGATTACGTCATATTCACGCTTATTTTTCATTTTATTTTCCGTTATTGGGCTTTAGTTTAAACGCAGAAAAGGCAAGCTAAGCTTACCTTTTACCATTCTATTTTATCATTCATTTTATGAAATGAATGTGACGCTTACATCGCAGACATACCACCATCTACCGGTACAGCGATACCATTCATATACGAGTTACCGGGTGATAACATCATCACCATAACGTTAACAACTTCTTCGACGCGAGCGATCCGCTTCATTGGACAGCCTCTCGCCAAATTTTTATTCACATCTTCAATATTGTTATTGGGGTTCATTATTGGATTATCAACCATAGGTGTTGAAGTAAAGAATGGACAAATTGCATTGACTCTTACATTCATTCCACCACATTCAACAGCGGCTGTTTTGGTTAAACCAATCACGGCGTGTTTGGCTGCACCATAACTGCTGCCCATTGGCGTACCACCTAGCCCTGCCATTGAGCTCACATTTAAAATTGAACCGTCTTTTTGCGCACACATCGCTCTAAGCTGATACTTAAGCCCAAATGCTACCCCCTTGGTATTTACATCTAGCTGACGACTTAAGGTATCGCCATCAATTTGTGTTAGCGGCCCTAAAGCAGGTGCAATACCTGCGTTGTTAACGGCGATATCTAACCGACCAAACGATTCAATCGCTGCCGCGACTAACTGCTCTGCATGAGTTTCTTCGGCTACATCGCCGGCAAGTGCGACAACGTTTGCACCGAGCGCCGTTATTTCTGCCGCTGTTTGTGACAAACCGGCTTCATTAAAATCTGCCAAAACTAAATTGGCACCACGTTTCGCTAATTCCTCAGCAAGACTTTTACCAAATCCACTTGCTGCACCCGTTATAAGTGCTGTTTTATTTGTGAAGTCTAATAACTTATCCATTTTTATCTCTGTACCTTTAAGGTGAATTTGGGTGTCTACTTTTTAAGTAAAACGGGAGATTAAATAGTTAACCCACCATCAACAACGATGCACTCACCTGTTGTGTAAGAGCTGGCATCAGATGCCAGATATAAAACTGTTCCAGCCATTTCGTCAGGTTCTGCGTGTCGATGCATCGGAATCATTTGCATCGCTGCTTTGTGCATTGACTCGTTCTCAAACAAAGCACCGGCAAATTTAGTTTTAGTTAAGCCTGGTAAGATGGCATTACAACGAATATTCATCGGTGCGCACTCTTTGGCAAACGCTTTTGTCATATTGATCACCGCTGCTTTGGTGATGGAGTAGATCCCTTGCATCATACCTGGCTGTAAACCATTCACAGAGGCGGTGTTGATGATTGCGCCGCCACCATTCTTTTTCATCAATTTGCCTGCTTCAACTGACATAAAAAAGTAACCGCGAATGTTTACATCCACTGTTTTATCGTACGCGGCTAAATCGGTATTCAGGATATGGCCGAAATAGGGGTTGGTTGCTGCATTATTAACTAAAATATCAAGCTTTCCATGTTTGTCACTAATGGTTAAGAAGGTACTTTTAATTTGCTCTAAGTCACCTACATGGCAAGCTAAGGCTTCCGCTGAACCACCTGCGGCAATAATTGCATCAGCAACAATTTGACAGTCTTCTACTTTACGGCTCGATACAATTACGTGCGCGCCCTGCTCTGCTAGTAGCTTAGCAATCGATTCACCAATACCTCGACTTGCACCGGTTACTAATGCAATTTTTCCTGTTAGATCAAATAAATTAGTCGCCATTATTTTTTGCCTGTTTTAATTATCTGTTACTTTTAATGAGAGGGTTAAATACTTGCTAGCACTGTATATTTAGCTCAAGTAAGCATCCGGTACTACGACAACCTTGCCTTTCACCTTTCGGTTCATCACTTTTGAAAGCGCTTCATTTGTTTTAGATAAAGGAAATATTTCATCGGTGACCAAACTAACTTTTCCGTCTTTATACCAGCCAAACAGTTCCTGCATATTTTGTAAAAAAGGCATCGGTTCATGCATAACGAAACTTCCCCAAAAAACACCGATCACACTGTATTCTTTAACAAGCGCAAGGTTTACTGGAAACTGTGGGATCTTGCCTGAAGCAAAGCCAATGACAAGTAGTCGACCATTTCGTGCCATAGCTCTCGTGCATGCATCAAATGCTTCGCCACCTACGGGGTCATAAACAACATTAGCGCCTTTGCCTCCGGTTAATTCTTTTATCGATGCTTTCAGATCACTGTCGAAATAGTTGATTAACTCGTCAGCGCCGTTTTCTTTTGCGATGGCGAGTTTTTCAGCAGACGAACAAACAGCAATGACTTTTGCTCCCATTGCTTTACCAATTTGTACGGCTGCGATGCCGGTTCCCCCAGCTGCTCCGAGTACCACGAGTGTTTCACCCGCTTTTAGCATTGCGCGTTGTTTTAGCGCATGATGTGCTGTGCCATGCGCGCACATAAAATTGGCGGCATCAATATCGCTCATTTCATTGGCGATCGGCATCACGAGTTTTGAATTCACAATCGCTTGCTCGGCAAAGCCGCCATAAGATTGACTGGTACAAATAAGGCGCTGCCCTACTTTTAAATGCTTTACGCCTTCGCCTAATGTTTCAACCTCTCCACAGAATTCCATACCAGGAATAAAAGGTCTTTCTGGTTTTACCTGATACAACCCCTGCACCAACAAGCCATCTGGAAAATTAACACCAGCTGCTTTTACGTTAACGAGTATCTCGCCTTTACCAGGCGTAGGTGTTTCTATTTCTTTGTAAACCAACGAGTCAATCGGCCCAAATTCTTCACATACAATCGCTTTCATAATTCGTTACTCAATTTGTTTGTATTTAATTGCCGTTTTAAAATTCAAGCCCTAGCTTTCAGTCTTAATTACACCCAGTGCAGCCATGGCTAAGGGTGCGACATAAGCGCCAACTTTCATTGCGCCTTTATTGGATGCATTGCCATCGAGGGCTCGCTTTGCAACACCTTGCGCAATCGCGGCTAAACGGAAGAAACTAAAAGCGAGATAAAAGGCCCAATGGTCAATTTTATCTAAACCCATTTTTTGGCAATAACTCGCGACATATTCCTTTTCTGAGGGAATGCCTAATAAAGCACGATTTAATCCGGCTAAGCCACTCATACTTCCAGGTTTAACCACCGAACTACCTGGCATACGAAGTTGCATGCATTGATAAGCTAAATCTGCAAAGGGGTGCCCTAATGTCGATAATTCCCAATCGAGCACCGCGATTATCTTAGGCTCATTCGGTGAAAATATCATGTTGTCAAGCCGGAAATCACCGTGAACTAATGACACCCTTCCATCATCTGCTGGCATGTTGTTTTGAAGCCATTCCATTAATTGGTCCATCGCTGGAATCGGCTTTATCTCCGAAGCTTTATATTGAGTCGTCCATCGTCCTATCTGACGCTCGAAATAATTCCCTGGTTTGCCAAAATCAGTTAAGCCTACTTTTTCAATATCGACACTATGTATAGCGGCTAATACGCTGTTCATATGTTCGTAAGCTTGGGCCCGAGTATTGTTCTCGTTCAGCTGGGGTAAAGCAGCGTCCCAAAATATTCGTCCTTCACATAAGTCCATGACATAAAACATAGAGCCTATAATGTCTCTGTCTTCACATAAATGGTAGACCTTTGGTACAGGTACATCGGTATCAGCAAGTGCTTGATAGACTTTAAATTCTCGATCAACCGCATGCGCCGATTTAAGTAGTTTGCCTAAAGGCTGACTACGGAGCACATACTGGCCAGATTGGGCCTCTATTTTATAGGTTGGATTAGATTGACCGCCTTCAAATTTAGTCGCCGTCAGTGGGCCCTTAAAATCAGTAATGTGCTGCTCTAAATACTGAGCTAACGTTTCTTCATTAAATGCTTCTGTCATTATTTTTCCTTGCTTGCTTTCACTTGATCAGAGTGAAATTGATTTTTTCTTTATTTTTTTAACTGTTAGCTTCTCATTTTCATTAAGTGCAGCGCGGAATAACCCTTGGCTACACCTCTACCCAGCTGCATCATGTGTACTTGGTCTGGCCCATCGGCTAAACGAATGCTTCTTGCCATTTGGTATGCCTGCGCTAAGAAAGTGTCTTGGCTCAGCCCCGCTGCGCCATGAATTTGAATAGCTCTATCAATCACCGTACACGCCATTTGTGGTGCAACGATTTTGATCATAGAGATCAATTCTTTCGCACCTTTATTACCTTTTCGATCCATTTTATCGGCCGCTTTAAGTGTTAATAAACGTGCCTGTTCAATTTCACAGAAAGATTTGGCAATATCTTCTCTTACAGAGCCTTGTTTACTTAATTGTTTTCCGAAAGCAACACGCTGTTCGGCTCTAACCGACATCATTTCTAATGATCGCTGCGCGGCTCCCACAAGTCGCATACAATGATGTATTCGACCTGGCCCTAGGCGGCCTTGGGCGATTTCGAAGCCTCGCCCTTCGCCTAAAATTATATTCTTAACCGGCACACGTACATTTGTGAAAGTAATTTCTGCATGGCCTTCTGGGGCATCATCATTACCAAAAACTTTCATTGCGCGTTCTATTTTTACGCCCGGTGTTTTCATCGGCACGAGAACTTGAGACTGTTGAAGGTGGCGATTTTCATTATCAGGGTCTGTTTTACCCATCACGATCAAAATTTCACAACGTGGATCACAAGCACCTGATATGTACCACTTGCGGCCATTAATGACATACTCATCACCATCACGTGTAATGTTAGTTTCAATGTTTGTCGCATCACACGATGCGACATCAGGCTCAGTCATAGCGAAGGCTGATCGAATTTCACCGGCTAATAAGGGTTTTAACCATTTTTCTTTTTGCTCGTCAGTTCCGTAACGAACAAGTACTTCCATATTCCCTGTATCGGGAGCACTGCAATTAAATATTTCAGATGCAAAGCGTGTTTTTCCCATCAGTTCAGCTAACGGTGCATATTCGAGGTTGGATAAACCAAAGCCATCTTGGCTATCCGGTAAAAATAAATTCCATAAACCTTGTGACTTTGCCAAAGCTTTTAAGTCTTCAATTTGTTGAGGGATCAACCATCGATCACTATTATTTTCAATTTCATCATTCAATTCTTTTTCGATAGGATAAAGATTAGTATCTAGAAAGTCTTGAACCCGTTTCATTAAGTCTTTTACTTTATCTGAATATTCAAAATTCATGTCTTGAGCCCTATCTGAGAAAATATAAATCGTATGATCACTTCATATCGTGAACTTGATTTAATTATATCCACCTCACTCATTATCATTGAAGTTTATTTTATTTATCAGTCGCGATAACCTACAGTTATAGTATATTATTCAAAAATAACACTTATTACACTGAGAACTGTTATGCAGCTGAATAAAGTCGATTTAAATTTATTTATTGTTTTTGATGTTATTTATCGAGAAAGAAATTTAACCAAAGCCGCTGAAGCATTATTTATTACTCAGCCTGCAGTAAGCAACTCTTTAAGTCGTTTACGTCTGGCATTTAACGATAAGTTATTCGTCAGACAATCAGGCAATATGGTGCCCACCCCGATGGCCGAAAATGTAATCGAACGAATTAGAGCCTCTTTAAAGCATTTAGAAAGTTGCCTCAATGAACATGATGATTTTTCGCCTAAGACGTCTAAAAGGCGTTTTATGTTTGCGATGAACGACACGTCTGAGTCTTACCTCCTTCCTTTATTAATGGCCTATTTACAAGAGCATGCACCTGGAATTTTTATTGAAAGTTATGCGGTACAACGCCACGACTTAGCGCGTGAGTTTGCCGCAGGTCAGTTAGACTTTGCGCTGGATGTACCTTTAGTTAATGAACCTCAGTTAACCCATCAAGCTTTAGCGCATGATAAGTATGTTTGTGTGGCGCGTAAAAACCACCCTCAATTAAATGGCAGCTTAAGTTTAGAACAATATATTTCGCTGCCACACATTAATGTATCTAGCCGAAGAAAAGGACAGGGCTATATCGATATGTATTTAAACCGATTAGGCTTACAACGCAATATACTGCTTCGGGTACAGCATTCTCGCGCTGCCCCTCCGATAGCTGAACGTACTGATATGCTACTGACGATTCCTCAAACATTGGTCGTAGATCATGACTTACAAGTTTTTGACCTACCTTTTGAATTACCAACATTAGATTGGCATTTATACTGGCCGTCTAATTACAGTAACGATAAAGCTCACCAATGGATGCGTCAGGTAATATTTGATATTTTCAAAGAAAACTCTTTGGACTGAGCATTTTTTCGATCACTATTTTCTAAATTTATCATTATCGAATATTGGCAGAGCTTTGTTTTTTATCACAACTTGAATTTTATTCAAATTTTGTTCTAATGCGTAACTTCAAGCGTAGTTTTTATTCTGGTATTTGTAGTATCCATATTTCCGCCATAAACCTTTTTATTGTTGTAAGAGATCCTTATTATGTCCTTTTGGCGTAAATTACTTAGAAAATCGAATGAAAACCCTCTAGCAGACGACTATCTCAGCCAAGTAGAACAAGTAATTGCTCTCAGCTATATTGACCCTTATCTCGGGACTGACCTTATTTCATCTAATACGATCAAACGTATCTTTCAGATTGATAACCAACTACATATATCCATCGTATTAAATTACCCTGGTTTGATTGTTCGACCACTCATAATCGACGCTTTATCCAAAGCCCTTAAAACGTTAAATCTGTTTAACGATGTGTGCATAGATGTTCAATGGGATATTCCAACTCATCTAGGTCAACGGCAAGAAGCAAGCCGAATAAAAAACATTATTGCGGTTTCGTCTGGAAAAGGCGGTGTGGGTAAATCTACAACGACAGTTAATTTAGCATTAGCACTTTCGGAAGCAGGTGCCAGCGTAGGCATTCTGGATGCTGATGTTTATGGCCCGAGCCAACCTCATTTACTGGGAATTCCTGCTGGAACAACCCCTCAAAGCCGTGATATGAGAACTTATGCCCCCGTAACCGCCTATGGTTTAAAAGTTATGTCTATGGGGCTCATGGTGACAGAAAAGACACCATTAATGTGGAGAGGCCCCGTTGCAAGTGAAACCATTCAGCAGTTAATCAACCAGACACTCTGGGGAGATATGGATTACTTATTAGTAGACATGCCGCCAGGTACAGGTGATATCCATATTACACTTGCGCAAACACTCGCCATAGCGGGGGCTGTTGTGGTCACAACACCGCAAGACATCGCTTTATTAGATGTAAAAAAAGGAATCGATATGTTTAATGCCGTAGACGTCCCCTTACTAGGCATCATTGAAAACATGGCCACTCACACCTGCTCTCAATGTAGCCATATCGAGCATATTTTTGGCGAATATGGCGGCGAATCAATCGCAAGAAAATATCAATCAGAAATACTTGGATCTTTACCATTAGACATTAAAATACGGGAACAAGCCGATGCGGGCCAGCCTATTATTCTTGCTAAGCCAAGCAGTAAAATTGCGAAAACCTATAGAAATATAGCGCTAAAGCTAGCCGTTAACGTTGCAGAACCCGGTCTAATTACCCCCTTACCTAAAATTACTTTCGTTAACGATTAATGCAATAAGTTATTGACTGAATGAGTAGAGAACTATGACAACGGAATTACCCCATCAGCATACTAGCAATGACCCCAAGAGTGATCTAAAGATAGATCGAAAAAGAGTTCAAAAGAAAGTACCGTCAGAAATAATATACCACCGGACTTCTCGCTTATTAGAGTTGACTTATTCCGACCAGAGCAGCATTCAACTAAGCAGTGAATTCCTACGAGTCCACTCCCCTTCTGCAGAAGTTCGAGGTCACACCCCAGAACAAGCCAAATTGCAGTACGGAAAAGAGAACGTCAATATCATACAAATTGTACTTCAAGGTAGCTACGCTATACGAATTGGCTTTGATGATGAGCATAATACAGGTGTCTATACCTGGCACTATCTTTGGGAGCTAGCTGAAAATCAAACCACATACTGGCAAGAATATTTACAGGCATTGTTAACGGCAGGAAAATTTAGATGATATAGAAAACATTAGTGTTAACTGCTTTCTATTGAATATGGCTTTTGTTAATTAAGTAATGGTCCTTATCAAAACCTTCAAAGTATAGTTTTATCTCTGGGTGCTGGATATGAGTCAGGTCATGTGATGGCATCAAATTTCGCTGAGCCACATAAGTTGTATGCGAAGAATTATCGACTAACACATTGTACCAAGGCTCATCTTTTGGCGGGCGTGATAAAGCTACTTGTAAGTACCACTCATCACTCAGCATGAAATAAGGGTCTAGTTCGAATATAACACCACGGTAACCAAACATGGTGTGTTGAACCAATTGGCCCATTGAAAATTTTGCTTCTTTGCTCATAGTATTCCTTCCCTATCAATCTTTTGTATCACCTTTTCTCATATCAGCGTTTTATATCGACAGGAGATGTCCACAGTATAGCGCTTAAATTTCGCTCCATCTGCGTCTTTATTTATTGATCAATAATAAGTGAAGCTTATTAATCCTTAACTTATAATTAAAGGAACCTGAGCACTTACTAACTTAAACTGTATATGTGTTCAATGCAAAATTAGGTAAAGACCAATGACAGACAACTTTCCATCTAACAAATTAAAGCAGCAAGAAATTAAAGGCTTTTTAGAGCAAATTGCTAAAGCACCATTAGTCACCAAAGGAAATTCAAACGGCCGCTTGCTTTTTGCGATGGATGCCACCGCCAGCCGAGAACCTATGTGGGATATTGCCAGCCAAATTCATGCTGAAATGTTTGAATCTGTTACGAATATAGGCGGGCTTTCAATTCAACTTTGTTACTATCGAGGTTTCAATGAATTCAATTATTTTTCATGGACCGACCAACCGGCCTCCATGTTAAATTCAATCAGCTCCGTACGCTGCCTTGCTGGTAAAACACAAATTTCTAAAATACTTAAACACGCCTTACATGAAACACAACAATCCCCTGTCCAAGCGCTAGTCTTTATTGGCGATGCAATGGAAGAGGACATCGACAAACTAGGCGATTTAGCAGGGCAACTAGGAATTTATAAAACACCTGCTTTTTTCTTTCAAGAAGGTAAGAACCCTATCGTCACTAGAGCTTACCAGCAGCTTGCTAGGTTATCAGGTGGGGCACATTGCTCTTTTGATGCTGGAAGCGCTCATATTCTTACGGACTTACTAAAAGCTGTTGCCAGGTATTCTGTAGGTGGCTTAAAAGCACTGGAAAATAGTTCAAGCCAAAGTGAAGTGGTTAAGAAATTAACACGACAACTTTGGAGTCATAAATAATGACACGATTAGCACTCTCTCTTTTATTTGTCGCTATATTATTCGCCATCATTCTATATCGCCGAAAAAAAACAGCTCAACAGCGTAAAAAATTCATATACAAATTATTGCTAACCATTTTAGTCGTCACGTTAACTTTCCTGACTATAACAGGCAAAATGCACTTCTTAGTTGCAATCGGTGCAGCTGTTTTACCCTTTTTATCAAGACTACTTCCCTTAATAAAGTACATCCCTATTTTAAGAAATTTTTATCAACAAAGAAAAGCGACTAAACAACCTGATGCTGGAAAGGTTTCATCTGTTGAAACATCATTGCTGAGCATGACATTAAATCATGATACCGGACATATGGATGGTAAAGTACTGAGCGGTGAATTTGCAGACAAGAAACTCAGTGAATTATCTTCTGAACAGCTATTAGATTTATATCGACTAACACAGAATAATCACCCAGATAGCCTAAGTATTTTGGAGGCCTACCTAGATCGAGAGAAAGGTGAAGATTGGCGACAAAATTACGAAGAAACAACACAAGAACAGCCCTGTCAAAACGCGAGCAATGAAATAAGTACATCGGAAGCCTTCGACATTCTAGGCCTAGAAAGTAGCGCTAGTCGTGAAGAAGTAATTGACGCTCACAGAAAATTAATACAAAAACTGCACCCCGATCGTGGCGGCAGCAATTATCTAGCTGCAAAACTAAATCAAGCAAAAGCACATTTACTCGGCAAGCTTTAACAGTAAGCGTGAAAATCCGCTATTTTAACTTTTAATACAATTTATATAGGGTGTGCTTGCGCACTCTATAAAATCACACTAAGTAAGTGTCACTTAGAACCCATTAAGCACGCTCATCCTTAGGCGAGTCCATCACAACATAGGTAGTAATTGAACTTACCTGGGGCAAGATGCCTAGCACATCAGTATGAAATACCTTATAAGTCGCTAGGCTTTCGGTTTCTATGCGTAAAATATACTCAAACGAACCGGTAATGTTGTGACATTCCCGCACTTCTGGTGAAAGTGAGATAGCTTCTTGAAAGGCTTCCTGAGATTTTTTAGTATGGTCCGAAAGACCTACCGCAATATAAGCCGTAAACCCTATTCCTAAAGCAACAGGGTTAAGCACCGCTCGGTAGCTTTTTATAATACCCGTACGTTCCAAATCCTGAACTCTTCGCAAACACGCTGATGGAGACAAACCTACCCGATCTGCAAGCTCAGTATTACTCACCCGGCCATCTTTAGTAAGCTCGCGCAATATTCTTTTGTTTAACCTGTCTAACTCGATCATTTATTGCTAAAACCTTTAGATATAAGCCAAAATATCAATTTAATTTCGTCATTTGTTGATTATAGTTGCTTTATTATTCAAAAGGTACTTATCACATGACATACGAACTCATTACAGCACTTACTGCTTTTGCCTTTGTTTCTTCAATCACACCCGGCCCTAACAATTTAATGTTATTGTCATCGGGTGCAAATTTTGGCTTTCAACGCACGATACCGCATATGATGGGCGTTGGTTTAGGTTTCGTTTTCATGTTGATATTAGTAGGCATAGGCTTGATCAAAATCTTTGAGACCTACCCTATGAGCAAGGAGATATTAAAAATATTTAGTATCGTATACCTAGCTTATTTAGCATTTAAAATTAGCACTGCCGCCGCACCTTTGGTGGAAGCCGAACATAAACCTTCTCCGCTCACTTTTATTCAGGCTGCCATGTTTCAATGGGTGAATCCGAAAGCTTGGACGATGGCACTTACCGCTATCAGCGTTTATTCTCCTGACCGAAATATGGAGACAATTGCTATTATTGGTTTAATTTTCGGTTTGGTGAACCTACCGTCAGTCAGTCTATGGACTATACTGGGCTTAAAATTACGACGCTGGCTAACGAATCGCGCACGACTTCGCATCTTCAATTACACCATGGCAGCGATGCTATTGAGCTCATTATACCCAGTACTTACAACCGGATAATTTAAAGCAGAAAATACGAAAGCCCTATACCGATACATCTTAATTGCAGGTCAAATAAACGATTCAGTAATTAAAGAATTTAGCTTGTAGGGTTCGTAGGCTTCCATCATCGACCATCGAGTCAAGCACCGTGTCTAGCTGTATAATTTGTTTTTCTGACAGTGTTTTACTGTATAGCAACCAATGTTGATATGTTCTGAACTTTGTCGGCATTAATTTTATGGGTAAGTTTGATTGGTTAACTAAATAGGTTAGCCCCAGGTCATGATAATAGAAGTATGGGATTATTTTGTTCGCGACAGCTGATAACCCATCTTTTACCTCGTCAAAATGATCCGCGACGCGAAGCCCTTCAAAGGTTTTTAAGAATGTTGTTGAACTCGCACCATAAAAAGCACCAATAATTGCCTCTTTACTCTGTAAGTCAGCATAGTCTTTTGCAATATAGCTGTCATCCTGGTGCATAACTAATACATTACTTGGTTGGTAAACAGGGTTCTTAGAATAAAAGTACAAAGCTTCACGCTTTTTATTTCTACCTGCACCACAAAACACCTGCCCTTCACCAGACTTAATCATCGCTAAAATACGTTTAATTGGATACAGAATTGGGTCAATACTGACATTTACAGTTTGTTTTTTTAGACGACTCGCCACCTCCTTATAAATAAGTTCGCAAATTCCTTCTTTATTTTCATCGTTTGAAAAATATTTTGGCGAAGAGTTTTGTTTTAAGAAAATAAGTTCAGCATTCACAGGCACTGAAAATGCAAACAAGGAAAACAGGACTAGATAGGCGTAATAGGTTTTTATAATTTTCATATGTATATTTTATAGACCGGATATTCACTAAAAACAACTAAATTAACCAAAGATATTAAATTTGACCTACTCAAAGGTATTTACATTTATAACTATGTTAAACAAGTCCCACGCCCTGCGCCTTAGTTTGCCCCGACTACATAATTACAGTACAGTTCGCTGCTAAAACCTACCATCGATACTTGGGATTCAAAATATTAATATGCGAAGCGTAAAAGACTTTTCACTACTCGCCAGTGCAATGACCAAAGCGTTAACAAAAAAGATCTCATTTAGTATAAATTCAGATAACATGAGCGATATTCTTAAGAAACATCCTAAGTTAATCGTCGCCTTAAATCATGGCCCAATGCTTGGCCCACTCGCGAGTACCATCACCTTAAATAAGCTTTATATAGAGAATGGAGGAGGAAATAGAAAACCAATTGCAATCATGTGGCGTTTATTTTATAAAATCCCACTATATAAATACGCAATTCAGTATGTAACGCAGGTTGATAGAGGACTAAACTTTGATGAATTTTTAACTAAAATGGAAGATGATGGTTTTACAGATCTTTTTGTGAAGCCTGAAGGTGAAAACTGTAATTATGGTGACGGCCTAGAAATTCAACCGTTTTTAAGCCATCGATTCATCGAATTTTCTTTGCGGTTGAACACCCCAATTTTGGTACTTGTGCATCAAGGTTCAGAGAATTGGGCTAAAACTTTACCGGTGAGTAAACACCTCGACCCTATATTGAAAAAGCTTCCAAAGAAAAGCTACGACCGAATAAAAGAAACACGTTTATTCAGTATTCCTTTTCTCGTAAAGCGCCTTAAAAATCTTAATGTAATGTACAAGCTGTATCAGCCACAAATCAGCGCTGCCGACCTTAATGTCGACATAGAAGCGCGAAAAGTTCTTTTAAAGAAAGAGTCTGACAATGTTCGAACGCTGATGCAATCGATGATTGACGCGCTGAAAAATAATTAAGTGCTTTTTGGCTTACTGTTAAGATTAATTTGTTTAGATCCAAACAAGCTTTCCTGCCCACTAACGCCAGATTTAATCTCTTCAATAGCACCGCCACTTTCAAGGAAGGCTTTAATTTGATCGTTAATAGCGCCAGAAGTTTGAGTAGCTGCTGGTTCTTTCTTTTTTGATGGAGCTCTAAGCTTTACAGCCATAATATAGGTCACTATAAAAAAAATTAACGCCCATTATAAACTAATTTGGCATTTTATGGCAGCTTTACTTTTTATATAACACATTTTCCCTACACATAAATTAGAAATCTAAGCGTAAAATCATACTCAGTAGCTAGTTTTGGTGTTGATTTATAGCAATAGGCACTCTAAAAGAAAAAAGGCCCTCACAGTATTAGCACTCCTCCGTTACCTAAATACCCAATGATTGAAGCGCACTTTCTAATTGATGTTTTTGGAACTAAAACTAATAAGCGCATACACAACCACCTTAAACTTGGTTTATTGGAGAAACCTTCGGTATATCGGAATCTTGAATACACCTTGCCGGCGCCAGATACAACAGTTCAAAATTGAGCTCGATATTTACTGGGCGTTATATTCGTCCAGCGTATAAATGCATGTCGAAAACTGGCAGAGTCTTTGAACCCACATGTTTTTGCTATGTCTTCTAGTTCTTCGTGGGTATTTGTCAAAGCTTCAAGCGCTAATTGCAGTTGATGTTGCTGATAAAGCTCACGGTAGCTTGTTCCAGCTGACTGCAGCCGTCGGCGTAAGGTTCGAGCGTTCATGGAAAGGTGACTAGCGAGCATATCTAAATTTAGAGGTAGTTTATGCCCTTTTGCTAATTCTGCACTCACCATCCAGCGAATATCACCTTTTTGAATGCTATCAACTCTCTGCATCTCCAAGTTACAGCTATCAAGGGCTTGCCTTTCTGTCATTTGGTTAGCGAGAGGTAATAGGTTTGCTAATGTAGCTTCTGGCAACCAAAGAGCACTTATAGGTGTGTTAAATTCAATTGGGCAACCACAGTGCTTTATATAATGTCGAAAGTGCTTGGGTGGAGAGTAATGCAATTGAATTTTACTAAAAGAAAATGGTTTAACTAATAAATCATTGATTTGACGCGTAAGAGAGGTGATCAACATTTCAAAAGCAAATACTTCGTTGACAGGAAAAGGCATAGCGCTTCTTTGAGTTACGCATATCCGTACCATGTCGCCATGCCCTTGAGGTTCAAGATTAAAGCGACTTCGGAGCAGTGAGCGATGCTGGTTAGCCGTTTGTAAAGCGGCACCTAATGAGTGAGCAGCCGTGAGAGCTAAGGTGAGCATCCCCCATCTAGAAAGGTTTAATGCTTTGCCAAAACGAAGCCCGATATCAGGTAACTTAACTAAACGAAACACATTGCGGTAGATAATATCAAACTGGTGTAACGACACTAAGGTGTCAGAATTTTTGAGCGCGTTTATCGACAACCCAGTCCCTAATAACCATTGCTGCGCTTGAACCCCTTCTGTTTGCATGAACTGCTTAATAAGAAATAGTTCTGCACTAGGGTAAATGGCTTGATGCTCAAAATTTGACATTCTGGTAACTTCCAAAGGGTAATTCGAGTCTAATATACGCATTTAATTACTAATTAGGACAAATTTAGCACCATATAGGCCAAAATAAGACCTATTTATGGCCTATATAGCAAGACAAACTTAGTATTTACAATATATATCAAACAAATAGTTTGTGAATAATTTTAGCGCGGCGAGTAAGGTGGAGAGATTATCAAATGAGTCAAACTAGCAATCAAAGACCTGGCATAGACCTCACAGAATCGGCTCGTGTAGAAGTTATAAGAACAGCGATTCGTAATAGAGGTGATGAACTAAGACAGGCTCACCCTTGGTTGAAGCATCAAAACATCATCGGTATGGCAATACTGGTTTTTTCTGTTCTAGGGGTTGTAGCGACTGCAGGGCTATATTTTTCTGGACTGATAAACGCCTGGGTCTGTATTCCTATTGTCGCAATATTTACCTCGTTATTGCATGAGTTAGAACACGACTTAATACATAAGCAGTATTTTAAACATAATTCACTTGTTCACAACCTGATGCTTTTAATTGTTTGGGTTTTTCGACCTGGCACCATAAATCCTTGGGTTCGACGCAAGCTACACTTTTTACATCACAAAAAATCAGGGACACCTGCGGACATTGAGGAACGAGGTATTGGTAATGGCCGTAAGGTTGGTTTTATGCGTTTGTTCATCATGATGGATACCTTTGTTGGTAACATCATGAATACTTTAATTAATGGCACTAAGGGAACAAAAGTTCATCATATTTTAAAAATCATTACTGTTAATACTCCCTTTGCTATTGTTTGCGCGGTAACTTGGTACGGGTTTCTAGTTTTCCATGTCGTCAATAGCATGGGAGAATGGGCTTGGTCAGCACAAACCTTAAGCGTGATGAACTACGTCGATAACATCGTCGTTGTGTTGATAGCGCCCTTTTATTTACGCTCATTTTGCTTAAACTTCATTAGTTCAAACATGCACTACTATGGGGATGTTAAAACGCTTAGTCAGCAGACTCAGGTATTGAATGCATGGTTCCTATGGCCCTTCCAGGTATTTTGTTTCAATTTTGGTAGTACACATTGCATTCATCATTTTGTTGTAGGTGAACCATTTTATCTTAGGCAACTTACTGCCCCCGCAGCTCATCGTGCAATGCGCACCCATTGCATTCGTTTTAATGACTTGGGTACATTTTGGCGTGCTAACCGATACCAATTAAGCCCCCAACCTTCTTTGATAAAGAAAATTTTGGAAAGACCGGTAAGCTAGGAAATAAACATGACGATAGCAACAAACATACAACGAAAGCCTACTACGGACTATCAACCTAAGCAGTCTTTTGTAGACGTGAAAGGCATGACATTTTGTGTTGAAGAACGTGGCAATCCATTAGGCCCTCCTATCGTACTCATTATGGGGCTTGCCTGCCAAATGACACATTGGCCTGATTCATTGTTAAACGGTTTAACAGAACAGGGCTACCGTGTTATTCGTTTCGATAATCGAGACATTGGTCTGTCTGACAAAGTAGGCTCATCATTTCGAATAAATACACGTTTGGCATATTTGGCCCATAAACTCGGGCAACACCCCATGGCAAATTACACCTTGCATGACATGGCGAACGATACGGCGCACATGATGTCAGCATTGAATATTGAACATGCCCATATTGTAGGCGTTTCAATGGGGGGGATGATTAGCCAATTACTGGCCGCCAATTACCCTGACCAAGTGCGTACACTCACCGCTATTATGTCTTCCACCAATGCACCCGGTCTACCAATGCCTAAAACAAGCTTGATGCTCAAGCTGGGTAAAAAAGGTAAAGTAAGAAATGATATGCCTGCCGTGACCAAACGCTGGCAACAATTTTGGCAGGCCGTACAAAGCCCTGGTTATCCAACGCCCTCTGCAGACATTCGCGCTTTGATGGAAGCAAACTACCTGCGTAGCTATTCTCCAGGAGGTACATTACGACAAATACAAGCCATACTAGCGACAGGCAGTTTAGAAAAAATGATCCAACATATTACGGCACCCACACTGGTCATTCATGGCGCGAGTGACCCTTTACTGAGACCTTCATGTGGGCGAGCGATTTCAAAGAAAATTAAGGGGGCTAAATTTCGGCTTATTCCTAAAATGGGTCATGACTTACCCGAACAATTAATACCACAATTTGTTCATTTAATTAGTGAGCATGCAAGGTAAAAAAATCGATGGCACAGCAAAATATTCATTGGCAATGGCCAAACCCACATACAAAGGAAATTATTGTCACATCTGAACACACTGACAGGCTTGGCCATACAAATAATGTGCGCTACTTGGAATGGCTCGAAGGTATTGCCTGGGAACACATGGAAACCTTGGGCTGTAGCTGGGAAATAAAAGAAAAGCTGGGCAAAGCTTTAGCAATTACAAGAACTGAAATCGATTATTTATCTGCATCTTATGAAGGAGACCGGTTAATTCTAGGTACTTGGGTTACTTCGAATGATAGACGCGTTCAATGCTCCAGGCACTTTCAATTGGTACGAGAGTCTGACGCCAAAACAATCCTTAAGGCCAAAATGAGTTTTGCTTGTATCTCTTTAAAAAATGGCCTGCCATCAAAAATGCCCACGGAAATAATTACAGCATTAGAAAAGGGTTTGGCGCAAAGTGACACTCATTAACAGTCATCCGTACCGTCTTAATTTACAGATATTTCTAAAATCTCACCCAATAGTTCTTTTATATATTTTTGATAGTCCAGCTATTCTAGGCCTTACCAAAAATAGATTAAGTTTAACGCGTGTTTTGATTTTTAACCGTGGGGGAATAAACTTGTTGAAGAACCATCAATAGCCTGACAAAGATAAGAGTGACATGGAACTACAGAAACAAACGGATTAGCTGGCGAATAAAAAGAGGGATAATATCTCCATAGCAAACAAGATATTACCCCAAAGGCTTACATCAATGATTCAGGTACTGTTTTTATAAACTAAAATTGCACCGCAAAGCGCTCCCAGCCACCAATTGCACTACGATTGGCATTCGCATCACCATTACTTTCAGCGACCAAATATAAATTAGAACTACTCTTTAGTGAAATACTGTCACCACTGGCCAAACAGCCACTACCGTCAGAGTGATTAACCAAAGTAAGCTGTTCCCATGCCCCTACAACACTGGCCTTTCCATCCAGGTCACCACTTGAAGTTGCTCTTAAGTAATGGTTGTCTTGTGTGCTAACAGCAACCGTGGCGCCACTGGTTATACAACTGCCTGATGACAACAACTCCAGATCAAATTTTTCCCAAGAGCCAATTGCTGAGCGGTTAGCATTAACATCCCCTCCCCCATTACCTTCTGCCACCAGATATTTATTGTGTGCTGACTTAAATGCCACATTATTCACAGTGTGTGTAACTGTGCTGATAGCAGTACAACTACTGATTCTAGAGGCCATATTACCACTACCACAATCTAGTCCATTGGGTATCGATTGATTACTTGGAGAACCCTTGCCTCCATTACGCTCTGAATCATGGTCTTCTTCTAAACTAAAGGCATTATAAGTACGCGGCGTCCCTTTATTAGCGTCACTACATTCATAGGTAGCACTCCCATATTTAATCCCTAAAAAGTGCTTATATGTTTTTAAGTCATTATATAAGTTACGTGTTGCTGAGCCTGAGCAACTCATTTGTGATGCAAGATTAATATAACCATCATCATCACCGCCTAATAATAATGAAGAAGCTGAGGCAATACCTGGGAAGGCATCCCAACCCCCCAGCACATAGAACGGTACAGCTAGATTAGATCCAATCTGATTACGAACCGTATAAGAATCACTGGTTTGCTGCCATTTAACCGAGTCGTTACACCCGCCAAAAGCAAGCTCACCAATTAAATACTCTATCCAGCTACCGTTACATATTCGGTCAGCACCTTCGGTACCGGTGATGGAGCCGCCCATGCTGAATATTGCTTCTACATTATCCATCGCTGAATCAAAGTCAACGGTCACAGCATTGCCTGATGAATTGTATGCGGTGTTATAACTTGGCGAGCCTGTAATGGCGTTTCCTGAGACATACATCATTTCAGGTCCTCCTTGGCTATGAGCAATGACAAAAAAGGTGTCATTAGCGGCACACTGAGTGCTTGATTCAGCATGAGTATAACCATCACCACTACCAGTCTTGATTGACGATATTTGACGCGCAATTTCTCCTGCAGCCTCATCTCTCCAATATTCATAACCAGCACCATCTGATGAATTGTAATACGTTAACCCATAATTATCTCCGGATTGGAGCAGGTCATCCATAAAGTTGTCACCATTATATTCACTGAAATTATTGTTGCTCCAATAATTCTGAGCCTCAGCGGACGAACTTACACCGTGACCATGAACCATAATAAAGCACTTTGATGCTAAGGCTTGGCCAGCACCTAACATCAAAGAAAGTGATACCGCACACAAGGTCAATACATTTTTTTTTGTTTGGCGCTTGGGTTTAATCATCATTTTTATTGTCATCATAAAACCTATTATTATTTGATTATATTTTTATATTGTTACCTTCGACTAAGACTGAGTTTTCACTCACCATGACGAGGGATAAGTTATTACTACACCTTATTATTATGGGCTTATGCTTTAATCTCCATAACCTAATGAGCCACTTACATTGCATTTCACGACATTTTAAGTACCGTAAGAAGCTCATAAAGATAGAAGTTTTTTTGCCATCCAAGCGATGAAATTAAGTTAGTAAAGCAATCATACGCTACTTATTACTTAGCGCTTATTGAGTGAAAGGAGTGCTACGAAACTGCTCAAGGCTGTACCCCTGTGTATAGTATTCAGGATAGATAATTGGGGCGCGTTGCATCGGTAACACAACTTTTGCGAGCGAAATACTTTTCAGTAAATATGGACCTGGCTCCTCAGCGTCTCTCACCATTAAGCCATCAAAACTTAATGGAACCCAGTGGCGTCCTTGAGGTAGTTCGCCTGAAAACTGTGTTGAACCAATCGGGTCGTTTGTACTGCTGTATAGTGCTGCTTGAAAATAAAACCGGTGTTTGGCTGCAACATCTACTTCAGCTTCTATCAACAAATTTCCATTTGATGAAACGGCATCTTTATAGTTTCCCGTAAGTTGTAGCTCCGGCTGCGACAAAATAAAGGTAACCCCGTCAACCATTTCATTCGCATCGTTAACAATAAGAATTTTATAAATACCTGACAATAATGCCTGGTTATTAACCGGATCCAGCTTAAATCGGTATTCATAAATTCCGTCCAGATCTAAATCTAAAAACTCAAATTGTTGTAAGTTTTGAGATTCATTATAAATCAGCTGCCCCATGAAGCGTGTCGGTATACGAATCCCCTTAGCATCTTGCAAGATAGCCGAAATTAAAACGTCTTCCCCATGTAAATAGTATTTTTTGTCTGTCCATAACGTCAGATTAGCTTCACCACTTTCATTTTCTACTGTTCTTACATCCAACTCATACCTCCGCTCGATAGGGTCTTGCTCAATCGTGGGTATTCTCTGATTATAGGGCGGGTATTTTTTTTGTTGCTCAGTGTCCTTAAGAAGCGCTTCATGAAATGAATTTTTATCTTTCATTTCTTTTATGCTATCAACATAACTTAAAGGTGGAATCGTTTTATTTGATACCGATTTTTTTAGTGTATGCGCTGGCGCAATAATTGGCTGACTCGGTATTTTTTGTGGCCTAACAGCGTTCTGGCTTTCTGCTAAAGGTGTTTGTTCATTTGCACTGATATTGAGTAATTTATTACCCTCACCCGCAGGGAAAAATAAAATAGCGGCACCCGTCATCACCCCAACAAATATGATCATTTTTCTATTCAACATCACAATACAAAACCCCTACAAAACCCCTTACAAACATAAGAAGCAACATTAAACTTAACTTGCAAACAAGCATTACCCAATTTGTGAGTAATGCCTGTTATGTTGAAATCAGAAACCTAAACTAAATATTAAGTACAGTCGCTGATTCTAGACGCCATATTTCCGCTACCGCAGTTGAGGCCATTAGGGATAGATTTATTACTCGGTGAGTTTTTACCGCCATTACGTTCTGAGTCATGGTCTTCATCTAGGCTAAACGCGTTATAAGTCCGTGGTGTTCCTTTGTGTGAGTCATTACATTTATATGTAGCACTTCCATATTTAATCCCTAAAAAGTGTTTGTATGTTTTCAGATCATTATACAAATTACGTGTTGCTGAACCCGAACAACTCATTTGCGATGCCAAATTAATATAACCATCATCATCACCACTTAACAACAAAGAAGAAGCCGATGCCACGCCGGGAAATTCATTCCAGCCACCAAGCACCCAATATGGTACGGCTAAATTAGAACCAATTTGGTTTCGAACAGTATAGGAATCGCTAGTTTGCTGCCATTTAACCGAGTCATTACACCCACCAAAGGCAAGCTCACCCACGAGATACTCTACCCAACTACCATTGCAGATACGGTCAGCACCTTCAGTTCCGGTAATGGACCCTCCCATGCTGAATATCGCTTCAATATTCTCCATGGCTGATTCAAAGTCAACCGTCACTGCATTACCAGATGAGTTGTACGCCGTGTTATAACTTGGCGAACCGGTAATCGCATTCCCAGCGATATACATCATTTCAGGTCCACCTTGGCTATGAGCAATGACAAAAAATGTATCACTAGCAGCACATTGAGTGCTTGGCTCGGCGTGAGTGTAACCATCTTCTTCACCAGCCTTGATTGAAGTTATTTGACGCGCAATTTCACCCGCGGCCTCATCTCTCCAGTATTCATAACCGGCACCATCGGATGATTTGTAATACGTTAGTCCGTAATTATCGCCACTTTGAAGCAGGTCATCCATGAAGTTATCACCATTGTATTCACTGAAGTTGTTATTACTCCAATAATTCTGAGCTTCTGAAGAGGAGCTAACACCGTGACCATGAACCATAATAAAGCATTTATCGGCCATCGCCTGGCTCGCGCCTAACATCAACGAGAGTGATAAGGCACATAAGTTAAGTAAGTTGTTTTTTGTTTGTTTTTTTGGGTTAGTAAATTTTTTTAGAATTGTCATCATCAAACCTATTTGTTTGTTTAATTTTATTTTTATTTTGCGTCCTGCGACGAAGTACTACGGCCTCTTCATTGACCGATAAGCAAACAATTCACTTTGGTCGTCCTGAATAAAACAACTTATTATTGAGACCCTCACGTCATTTCACCATGACCATTTCCGTCACTGATGATACATTTCATGCCATTTGCTTTATGTTGTGCGTTAAATACCTTTAATTTTGGTGGTCTTTAAATTGGTTAGGTGCAACACCCGTCCATTTTTTGAATGCACGACTAAATGATGATGTGTCTTGATAACCTAGCTGTTCAGCCAATTGATCTAGAGAAATATCGTGATCATGAATCTGCTGAATAGCTCTCTTTTTTCGCTCTTCTTCTAATATGGTTTTATATGAAATATTGCGAGCTTTTAACTGGCGACTCAAGGTTCTGGGCGACATACAAAGCTGCTCTGCCAAAGTCTCTAAGGATATTTTGAATAACTTATTTTTTCGAATAAGCATTTTCACTCTTTGCTTAATATCGACTTCATTTTCGATACTACAAACTTTATCCTGACAATATTCATCATTAATCTTTGCTGTCTGTTTATCTGCAAAAACAAAGGGTTTATTTAATACCTCAAGCGGAACCAAAACACGATTTTCTTTACATGAAAAACGCACTTCCCCACCAAAAAAATCGGTGTACCGCTTAGATGATGTTTGATGTTCATAACTAAACTCGTAGATGAGCTCCATCTTTTGGCTACCAAGACAGAACTTTCCAATGGAGTAGATAGCAGCAAAAGTATATTCAATAAAAAATGGCAAGGAGTTATTTAAGCGATATGCCGGGTGCACTGTAAAGACAGCTTGATCCTCGAACACCTCGAAGTTTAGTTGGAAAAGAAGTGTCAGCAATGATTGATAATCTTTTAGCAAATACATTGCCTGCATTGCATTCTCACTACTCATGATGCGACAAGCAAGCAGTCCATCATGGTTAACATAAAATTGCTCCCCCAAACTTAAACCGAAGCAAGGGTCGGGCGATAATCTATAAGCATTATCGATAAGATGCAGGTATTGCTCATACTCTATAGATAAGTCAAAGAGCGTTAGATCCCGTAAAGATATTCCGGTACCTTCAAGCAACGCCTCTAACGCTACGCCTTCTGCGGCAAGCAATTTAATAAGAGGTTTTACCTTCCCAATAGAAATCGTTAACTGTTCGAACTTTGACTCTACATTCCTTGTAGTCGAACTTGTAACGCTTGGCATAAGCTTCACAAGAGACATAATATTGGTAACTCCGACGAACGAATTTATAATATACAGTGTAAAGTTGTATTAGAACGTCCCAATATAAAAAGCCTTATATATTTAAGCTAATCATTTAAAGACAAAAGACAGGCTAAAGAAGACAAATTGCCAATATTGCCAAATACTGCACATAATATAATCAACTTTTTACTAGTTATTGTTTTAATTACAGAGTTATTTATTGGTAATAAGTTTGAGCAGGATTCAGCTTAAGAAGTTGCTAGGTTCGGCAGAGTTTCCTATTGGGAAACCTCGTGAGTAAACGGGTTGGTTAAATGAAAAATTTTTCTATTTTTAATATTAATATATTTATCGTGTGTTTTGCTGGTTGTGTGCTCATTAAACAAACGATCAAATGAGCCATCAGCAGTCGAGAGGAGTAAGCCGCGTTCAATTCGGTCAGCCAGTAAGGTATTTGTTTTGTGTACAAAAAAATAGATTGACGCGGGGTATTTCAAAAGCAAAGTTTCTTCCACCATTAATTCTTTTTCAGGATGAGCATCTACTTCTGCCCAGGCTTCAGTGACGCCTCGAGGGGAATAGTCGAACCGTCCCAAACTTAACATGCTAAACAAGCTATCATAACTTGTTACAGCCATGACTTTATAACCATTCTCTTTTAAAATTCTGGTATCTGGCCAATCATGTCCTTGCCCAGCTATCAGTCGCTTAAGTTCATTTGGCGATTGTATTTGTGCGAATTTTTCCTTATCTTGTTGTCGAATAATAAATATTCTATGGCCCAGTAAGCCTTTTAATAAAGGAATACGAATTGGCTGTAGTATTTCCTCTCTGTCTTTGGAGGTCATCGTCCAGACAATATCTAAGAAATATTTTTGAGCAACACTCAATATTGCCCTAGCCTGAGTCATTTTACCTTCATGCATCGCTAAACGAAATGGACCATCCTGTGCTCGGGTTTTCTCAAGAGCTAAACTTAATAAAGCAATAAAGTAGGTATGACGCTTGTCTAAGTTACCTTCAGGACTCACATGTCTCACAACTATTTCATCTTCGGCAAGCGAGGTATTCGTATAAAAAGTCAGTAGTGTCAAAAAGAAAAGTATAACCTTCATCGAGATTAGCCTGATTGTGCAAAATGAAAAGAGCGAATGACTGTATGAAGTATAGATCACTATTATTCTATTGTACTTGACTAGAATCGACTCGAAAAAACATGGACTCCCCATTAGAAAATTCCGGTTGAGTAGGCCAAGAAAAATACTTAAATTTTTTTACTCAAGATAAATTGGACGTATGGTTTTATTTATCAGCTTACTGTCTTTCACTTAAAACTCCCGATAAATTGCCAATATAGCTTTTGAATAGAAGTATAGTTATTTAACTACACACATAATTTGCTCATAAAATCGTCTCTCTTTTTAAATTTATTAAGGCGTAAGAATTACCTTGCCAATATTTTGCCGTTGCTCAATATAGTGGTGCGCTTCCGCTGCGTCAGAAAATGAAAAGGTGGTATCTACATGAGGGTTAATCCAGCCTTCCTCATGACCTTTTAATAATTCCTGCATCCAAGTATTAATCTTTTTGTGTTCATGCCAGAGGTGTCCCATATTCACACCGAACACGCCTTTATTCTGGTCCATTAAACCGAAAGGATGATAAAACGGTGTTTGTGCAACCATTTTTAGTAGATTTAGTTTGCCTTTAATACCGGACTCAGCGACTGAAGAAATCCCAAACATACCCAAACGTCCGGTATTACTCAGAGCACGGTAACTAGCGCGTAAACTCTTACCACCAAGAGGGTCAGTAATTAAATCTACCCCTCGACCTTCTGTTAGTACTAACAGATCTTTCTTCCAATCTTGAGTTATATAATCAATTGCATGATTCAAGCCTTTTTCTTTCAGGAATTCATGCTTTCTAGCACTAGCCGTTCCAAAAGTAGTTGCACCAATTTTGTTTGCTATTTCGAGTGCAGCCAATCCTACGCCGCCTCCTGCATTGTGGATCAAAATTGTTTCATATGAATGCAAACTCCCCATTGCTACGAGTAACTGATATGCCGTTAAGTAATTCACAGGGATTGCTGCAGCGGCTTCAAATGACAGCGACTCCGGTTTTTCAAATATTTGATGCAAAGGCACCACTACCTGCTCTGCCTGACCACCAAATCGAGTTAATGCAAACACTTCTTTGCCTAACCATGCTTTGTCAATATTTGATCCTATTTCATCGATAATACCCGCCACTTCGTAACCGACAGTACAAGGTAGTTTTGGTGCGTCGGGGTATAAACCTTGTCTCGCCATAATGTCGGCAAAATTCAAGCCTGCAGCTTTAACAGCAATACGTACTTCATTTTCACTTGGTGCCAGATCTGCACACTCCTGAACTTGTAACACTGTGGGTTCACCCGTTTTGGTAATCACAATTTTTTTCATAGTACCTTCACTCTTTATTTTTCTGTTTGTGCTTAAGGTTAACGTTATTCGGTTTTTTAATGAACTAAGTTACTACCTTAAAATACTTTAATAAACCTTAACAGCGTTAAATACCGAATTGAGGCGGTGCTTTAAACCGATACCCTGCACTCTCAAGTAACTTTCCAAAGCGAATCAATTGTTTTTCCGAGTAATGAGGACCCGCAAAAGATAAGCCTATGGGTAACCCTTCGTCGTTCAATCCTGTTGGAACTGTTAGAACAGGTAATCGCGTAACGTTGTAGGGCATAACGAAACTAAAACAATAGTCGCTATAGTGAAGCGTATCACCATCGATTGGAATAGGTTTATGTTTCTGGTTATGTTCGAATGCCGGTCCAGCTGATGTCGGGCTAAGTAAGAAGTCGTAATCTCCAAAAATTTTAGTAAACTCAGCTGTTAGCTCTTGCTGCTCAAATTGGGCTGATGAGAATTGTTTGAAGTTCAAACTTAAGCCTTGATGCAGCGCCTGCCTTGCTTCGATCTTAGATCCTCTCAAATCTCGCTGAAATTTCAATTTGAGTAACTGCCGCATTGGCCAACTAAAATCTTGACCGATGACAAAGCCAAATATCTTTGCCCAAAGTTTCAAAATTCTATCCATAAGTTGATTATCTATTTTAATTTTTTCTACTTTTGCGCCAGCATTTTCTAAGGTTTCGACCATTCTCTCTAAGGCTTTTTTTGTATCGGCGCTACATTGAACCCCAAGTATTTCATCAAACCATCCAATTCGAAAATCACCGAGTGATTTGTGTTCTGGAAATGTCCTATCTATTGGAAGGTATCGCAAATAGTCCCATCTTGGTCTGTAACAAATATCGTAAGCTAGTTCGATATCTTCCATAGTTCTAGCTAAAGGCCCGGTACTATTCATATCCAAATAACCTACTTTTCTATCTGGCAACGGGGGGACATGACCATCAGTAGGATGTCCGTTTTGCGTAGGTTTCAAACCAAACAATCCACAATAATGAGCAGGGTTGCGTATAGACCCCGCGATATCACTTCCAATTTCGAAAGTTGTCATACCTGTCGCAACCGCTGCGGCTCCACCGCCAGTACTCCCCCCTGTAGACCGAGCAAGATCATAAGGGTTGTTGGCTGTCGGAAACAATGGGCCAAAAGTTTGCGAGTCTGCTAGCAACGTAGGTACATTGGTTTTACCTAATAAAATAGCCCCTGCGTCTTTTAACCGAGAAACTAGAATTGAGTCTTCCGTTGGCCAGTAGTTTTTTAGAGGAGGATAGTTTACCGTAGTTTTGAAGCCTTTAACGTTAAAGCATTCCTTTACCGTAACAGGCACACCATGGAGTGGGCCAAGGGGCCGACCACTCAAAGCCAGTCGATCTAATTCCTTGGCCCTAAAGCGACTATGATCCTGGTTTTGAGCAACAATGGCATTTATCGTTGGATTAAGCTGATTGATCCTTGCCAGGTAGCATTTAGTGAGTTCTTCTGCACTCACACCGCCAGACTGAATATTTAATGCATGTTGTGCCGCGCAGGTATAGAACACGTTAGTAGCCTCTTTGTTGTAAGTATTCCCTCAGGAATCATTGAGAACTATCCTAAAACCATTTATTGATACATACTTCGCATTAAGAGACAGCTTATTGATCAAAAAAGCCAAAGTATAATTAATTCATTAAACTGGAAATATAATGAGAACTACATCTTCTTGGTGGTTGCTGAACATGGCCGAATATCTTCGCCGCATGAAGCTCCCCGTCAAAACAATGTTTGATGAAGCGGGGATTTCTTTTCAGTCGCTTATGTATTTCAATACTAGATACCCACAAGATGGAGTCACTAAACTCTGGGAGCTAGTAGAACAACGTACAAAAAATGAAGAAATTGGTTTTATGGTTGGCCGACAAATCAATGTCGCCGGGTTTCCCGTACTCGGATATTCACTAATTTCTGCTGTTGACTTAAGGGATGGGTTTGATCGTTTCTTTCGTTATCAGCGTGTAATTGGTGAAAGTGCCAATATAAACCTGATATTCAATAAAGGAGAGGCTCACCTTTCGTTCAATTTTTTTGGTGATGATATTCCTATTAGCAAACATACAAATGATATGGCCATTTCTGCGACCGTTTCTATGATTCGACTACTTGCTGGTAATGAATGGCAACCAAAAGAGGTTCATTTTGTTCGTGCAAAACCAAAAAAAGAAGATGACTTTGATCACTTCTTTAGGTGCCCTATTTTATACCAGAAAAACTTAAATGTAATTGTCATGGAAGCGACAGACTTTACAACCAACCAGCATGAAGAAAGTCAATTTGACACAACGTTGCTTGCTGCGGAGTCTGCAGATAGTAAACAGCCAATATCTGATTTAGTGGATATGTTTCTACAACAACATATTCAAGACCATACTCTAGACCGTAACAGGGTCGCTGACGCACTCAACATGAGTCCACGATCATTACAGCGAAAGTTAGCAACGGAAGGTACCTCCTATCAGTCGTTAATTGACCAAGTTAGGGAGAATAAATCCATAGAATATTTATCAGTTCCAAATTTATCCTTAACAGAAGTTGCTTTCTTATGTGGATTTTCAGACCCTGCATCATTTAACCGCGCGTTCAAACGCTGGCTAGGCGTTTCACCTGGAGAATACCTGCGGCGATTAGCGAGTAAAAAGACTTGAGATTTACCATTTCCTGTTGAGTTAGACCTCAAATTAGCATTGATTATTTCTATATTTTTTAGGTGTCAGACCTCATATACGTTAAAGGCTTTATAAATGCTAGTCCTAAGGCATCAACACCCACCCCGGTCATTTGATGATTGGTCATCTGACAAGTTTATTTTCCAATGTACGAACAGATATAGCTCTGATTAACATTGAGATTAATATTAGAACTTCTTTGTGCGTTTAATGTCTATGAAGGCATTACTATTTTACAGGCATAATTGAAATTGAAATTACAACCTTTAAAGTTTTTAAAAGAATTAGTACTTTTTTTTGTGATACTGGCTGTCGTTGGCTCGGTCGTGGACCTTTGGCGTGGAAAGGACATACCTAAAGTCCAGTTACCCCAATTACAAGGATTAAGCCTTCAGGGGCAGAGAATTAACCTGCATGAACAAAGCAAAAGTCAGCCAGTATTACTTTATTTTTGGGGAAGCTGGTGCGGTGTGTGCAGTTTTGTAAGCCCTTCTGTAGATACCTTGTCTGATTATTTCACCATAATTACGGTGGCACTAAGTTCGGGTAACAAAACAGAGGTTAACCAATATCTCAAGTCCAAGAAGCTCAAATTCGACACCTTAAATGACCCAGATTACCGAATTGGTGCCCAGTGGTCTGTACAGGTGACGCCCACTATTTTAGTAATTAAAGATGGCAAGGTTCAGCACTTGGTCACGGGTTATGTTAGCTTGTTTGGCATGTGGTGGCGCATGTATTTCGCTTGAACTAACAAAAGGACCGCTTTCATAGGTGATAACCATAATCAATATGAAACGCGACTGAGTAATGATGATGTGGTGGCTGAAAAAAATATCATTAACGATGAGCAGTGTCAGGTCACCTTCAAGTATCAGGAAAACAAATGCAAACAATGGCTAATCCGAACAGAACCGGTCGCAAAATCCCCTTGGTTAGTGCTACAGCATGTACTACCAAAAGGATTCCAGCGAGCAAGAGATTATGGCTTTTTACATAGTAATGCCAACAGCATAGGCGAGTGCACGTGTCCAGCCCACGTTACTTTGCTGGCGAGCATGGCTGTGCTTATATTTACTTGATGCTTTTTGCATAAGACTCTTTTTCAATTTCAGTAATTTCGACGGTTAACGAAATAGACTTTGAATATAGCTCATTTAGCTTAGCTAATATTAATTGCGTCAGTTTTTTTCGTTGCTCTAGGTTGCGACCAGACAATATTTTTACTGTTACATGAACGAAATTTTGCAGTGAATTGCCCGTAGTAAAATGATTAAAAGCTAAAGCCCTAACTTTAATATCATTCTCTGAAAACAACTCTGATTCTAGCGCACCATAGAATACCGAGCAAAGCAAAGTTGAAGGCTCTACCTCAGTCTCTAATTCCTGAGAATATTCAATAATGCAATGTGGCACTTAACCTTCCTTTAAAATATAACGCGTGGCTCTGCGGTGCGATAGACTTGGCGGTTTTTTTTTGCCTGCGAAGCGCAACAGAAAAGAAACTAAGTCTACCACGTCCCTAGCAGCCACTTATAACCGTTATTCGAGTTTATCAAACTCATATTTTAAGCTCGCCATATAATCATTTAATCGATAAGGCCCTGACCAATTATTTTTTACATTTGCAAACTGAGACGCTACAAACTTGATGAACGCGTCTTCTTTGTGTTTTGTTTCAACTATTAACCTGTGTTGACTTAACGTAGCGCTTAAAGGAAAGTCTTCGAGTGCCTCGTTAAGAGCCGATATATACTGCTCTGACTTAGGATCTATGCCCGCAATAGAACTCAGTGCATAGTTTTCAATTTTTAAGTTTTTCCAGCCGTAACGATCTATAGATTTAAGCTTTTCTTGATTGCCTGTATTAGCATAAAGATATGCCAACACATCAAAATACTTTCTATCATTAGGGTATTTTTTAGATAGGCTAACTATCTGGCTTTCAAACCGGTTAAGAAACTCTTCGGGCGACATTGATTTTGTAGAAATTAGTCTCTTCAATATTTCGTAAATAAGTGAAGATGATTCGGGTAAGATCTCAGACTCACTAAAAAGACCGATCTCGCGTAAACGCGAGATATACATTTGATCAGTCACACTTTCCGTATCACTACATAATTTAAAGTATTTATCATCTATAGAACCACTTTCTAGAGTAAGTGCAGCCAGCTTGATGTCGTACTCTAAGTATGTTTTCTTTGGTTTGTAATTCCACCAGTCAACTTCCCAGTTTGAGTCAAGTTGGTACAAATCACATAACTTAAGTGTGGCTCCACTTTTGATTTCAGATACTAGTGACTCTCTATTATGTTCTTGATTATTTTTAGAGAAGATCGTGTACATCGCTTTTTCTATTGATGTGTGATTTCTACCAAAGTTTGCTTCCTTCCAAGAAACAAGTGCTTTTTCAGCTTGCCCTGTCATTAAGTACGCATGCGTTAAGTATGCACTTAACAATACATTGCCATTGGAAAGCCCGCTCTCTTGGAATCTTTCGTAGTAAGTTTGTGCTAATGAGTAATTTCCCTGCAGATGTTCGTGAATACCTCTTTCAAACAATACGAGTGGATTCTCTGGTTCTTTATTCTCGGCCTCAACCATGAACTTATAGCTGGCTTCACGGTCATTTTTAAAAAGCATATTTGCCAATATAAAAAAGTCATATACCGTCTTTTTGTCTTCCGGAATTAAAGCCTTTAGACGCTTGTTAGACTCACTTACTCTACCTTCAGTAAACAAGTCACCCGTTTCGGGGCGTGACGTAAAATCATTGTATATTGCACGTTTATTCGACACACCTTCTCTGAAAGTCTTAATATCAAAAGCAAGTAAGTCAAAGCTAGTAAAGAGCAGTAAACCTAAACAAAAACTACGAATCATGAAATTTCCTAAGCTTGGTCTTACTCATAATAAGTAGACAAGTCTAATTTTCTTGCGGATTTAATAAGGTATTTATTCTCCTTGATCTTCTATAACATAATGTCTGATATTGCAAAATTAATACGTGATGTGCTTCAAGAAGGCGTCAGGTTTATCTTTATAAGAAATGAGTGCTCTTGTACTTTTGCAATCAACTGTACAAACAATCCAAAAGGTAGTGCTTTTGTACTTTCGCCATCAGCTTCCTACGAACTCAAAAGTTATCGCTTTGGCTATTTAGCCTTTAGTACCTAACAGCAAATGTTTGTCCTAACCATGTATCGACCCGCTCGTAGTAAAGCCGGAACCCCTTATAGCCAAGCTTAAATCGGTAATTATTGACCTCACCAAATATTCTTTCTAAGTCACTAATTCTGATAAACGGGCCGTTCTTAATTTATACACGAACACATTAACCTAATGATGACTTTAAAATAAAAAGGCCGCTTAATAGCGACCTTTTAGTATTACCCATCAAAATAAATATTAGGTTTTGTCTTCTTTTTTAAGCAAAAATTCGATTAACTTACCTATCGTGAGCCCTTGCACAAGAATTGAAAACACAACGATAATGTACGTAATCCCCACCAAAATATCTTTTGTTTCACTGGGTGGAAGCGATAGTGCCAATGCAACCGAGATCGCGCCCCTCAGGCCTCCCCAGGTCAATAATAATTCAGTATGCTTAGTAAATTCTTCACGGAATTTAAGGACTCCCAAGAGCAGTGAAGTGCTTAAGAATCGAGCTAATAGTAGTATTGGAATTAGAACCATACCTGCAATCAATACATTAGGACTGAAATCGATTACTAGCACCTCAATTCCAATTAGAACGAAAAGAAAGGCGTTAAGAATCTCGTCGAGCAACTCCCAGAACTGGTCTAGATGCTTTCGCGTTGTATCGGACATCGCAAGCAATCTTCCATGGTTCCCAATCATGAGCCCGGTCACGACGATTGCGATCGGCCCCGACACATGGATTTGTTGGGCTAATGCATAACCCCCTATTACGATTGCTAAGGTAAGTAATATTTCAACCTGATAATTGTCGACCATTTTAAGCATATAGTAACCTACAGCGCCCAGCAATAATCCATAAACGATACCTCCTATTGCTTCTTCTGCGAACAAGATGCCAATATCAGTCGTTGTAACTTCATTTGTACCAATAGCAATACTCGACAATACTAGAAAGACAACAACAGCCACTCCATCATTGAACAGACTCTCACCGATGATTTTAATGCTCAATGACTTTGGTGCACCGGCTTTTTTTAGTATTCCGAGTACTGCGATAGGATCTGTAGCACTAATAAGCGAGCCAAAGACACAGCAATATATCAACGGGATATCCAGGCCAATAACCTGCATGACATAATAACTGGCATACCCGAATAGAAATGTAGTGATCAAAACGCCAAAAGTAGATAACAAACCAATTGGCCATTTTTGTTCAGAGAGATCATTTATATTGACGTGTAAAGCTCCAGCAAATAGCAGAAAACTTAACATACCATTCATTACTACTTCATCGAAAATTACGGCTTTAGAAAGCCTGTTAGCAATATCGGTCACTTCTGAGACACCAAGATATTGAAGCAGGATTAGGCATAGCGAGGCCAAAAGACTGACTGTCATGATGCCTATGGTGGTGGGTAATTTAATAAATTTATAATTTAAAAAAGCAAAAACTGCCGTAATAGTTGTAATCACCGCAATGGTATTGAGCATTTGTGTACCTTCAATTATTTGTATTTGAAATTAATTTTTCTAGTTATTCTAGATTATCGCAACTACTCACCGTAATTATTTATAAACGTCTCTAATAATGTATCAATTTCTTCACTACCTCTCTACCTCTCTACCTCTCTACCTGCTAGGGCTAAGAGGCAAGCGAAGATTATTTGTGTGCGCAGGCGTCGGATAATCCTATAATCAAGAGGCTTACTAGTGCGATTTCGAGTCGTTCAATTATTGGATAGCGAGTGGTCGGGAATGGCACAACGTGGCAGAATTTGCCTTTGAGTTCCAGCTAGCAAAGTGGCAATTGATTGCTCAAAGTGCCAATACCATTAATCATGCAGACTAAAGCTTATTATTAAGACCTATTAAATCGATTTACACTCATTCCAAAGCGATTCAAACGTATTCAAGAATGTATCAATCAGGTGTTTGTCGTATAAAACAGTAATATTTTCTTCGTTACTTGTTGACGCACTGCGTGTCCAATTGAAACTACCGTTAATAAGAAACCGTCGATCAAACAGCGCGAACTTATGATGCATGTGATATGAACTTCTATCCAGTTTAACCGGAACACCCTGCTTCGCTAGATAATGGATATCACTCCCAAGGTCATTCGACTTGTCATTATCACTCACAATTCGAACATCGATATCTGCTTTATGTGCCTGCAAAAGTGCCTCGCTTATACGATCATCAGAAATCGTAAATACACATACTTCAATAGACTTACGTGCCGCTGCAATTGAGTTAGTTATTTGACCTACGCAACTTTTCCCAGGACTAAAGTAAGCTGTTGATCGATGAGGCGCTAACTCGCACCTCACGCTATCAATTGTTTTAACTACCCTCTCAAGCCAATTTGTACCGTAAACAAAGTTCTCTGGATACTCGTTGTGATGAATCCTAAATAGGTCAAATGCTTTATTTCTAGCAAAGGACATCATTTCATCTTGTTTTTGAAGGCTCGCAAGTAAGCTATATAAAGAGTGCTTCTCATCTTGTGAAAATTTTTCATCTTTAAAAGATTCCGCTAATAAAAACTCAATTCTATTTTGATCAGTCATTTATTTGCCCACTAAATTCATTACGTGAATACCGGTTTTCTTTGATCAGAAATCATATATCAAAGTCGATTCCGCCATCACTCCCACTGCCATTTCGATCAGAGCGTCCTAAAAGACGACCAACAATTCTCAAAAGCCACATAAATATTTCAACCGGTGCTTCGATTACCAATTCAAGGATATCAAGAAAGCTATTGCCATCATCCCTCTGACCTTTTTCTTACTTGGCCAAACAATGTATGCCCCAACAAAACATAGCACAGCGAAGAGTAGGCCTTTCGAGTCAAACCCATTACTGACAAGATCAACAATGAATACAACACCCAAGACAAACATTATGACAGCGGCGACTTCTCTCAACACCTGCATATATACCCACTCCTTCGAGCTACTTAAAACTATGTGTAAGTTAATTTAGTCACTTTAGCGACCACAACGCCCTTAGTTTATTAACCGTACCCAACCCATTTTTAGAAAAATTTTTCATTTCTTACACACATAAATATTACTTAGAGTCTAAGTTAGTGATTAAGTATTGCTTAATCTGGCCTTGCTCTGGGTGCTGATCTAACCATTGCTTGAATGCATCTAACTTAACAAAGTCAGCTTCTCCCAATAGTTTCTCATATCGGTTTTTATGAATTTTTTCCTGCCTTTCTAAACGAATGTTTCTTTGCCATGCGTCAGTGAAAATCTTAGGCAATTTGTCAGCTAGATCCATCTGCTTAAGTAGCTTCCATTCACCACTATCCAACCAAGCTTCATCACACCCTGTACATAAATCTAAGCGATTAGAAGAGTCTGCACCTATTTGAAACTTAGTCATTAGCTTTGAACATTTAGGACAAACCTGTGCTTTCTTGTTATCTTCAGCTTCGACAACGTCAGTTTCTTCTGCGCCCGCATTAGTAGTTTCTTGCTGGTCTGCCCAGAAACGATAATTCATTAATGAAACTAAAGCTCCCTGACACTTAGAGCAGCTTCCTGCGACTAGCCCTGGTTCGAGTTCTTTTGGTTCTAATTGGTATCCTTTACATTGTGGGCAATTCATTTTTAGTCCTTTTTATTTTCTAGTTAATTATCTGAAGATCTGCTGATCTCTAATTCATCTATCTACCAAACTTTAACTTTCAGGCAAACAGCAATGCTTATACCGCTTTCCACTCCCACAGGGGCATGGCGCCTTTTTACGCGGTTTAATATCATCAGCAATTCTCGACACATCTTGCTGGTAGAAGTCAGAAAGTGCTTGATATAGTTTTGGGTGCTTCTTCTTCATCATCAGTGGCCGCTCAAAAAAGTACTCTGATGTTACTGCCAAGAACTCAGCTTTATTCGTAGCGCCATAATCCCTGATATTGCTGCTATTACTTTCAATTCCCGCTATCTTACTTTCTACCAGTTCAAACCAAGGAATTGAAAAGGCGTATTTTTTTAATCTCTCAGGAAAGCCATCACAATCCCCATCTGCCATATCGACTAAGTGAACAAACTCGTGAATGCCTACATTTTGTTTGTCTTTAGTATTCGAAAACCCCAGATGCAAAGCAGGTTTACTTAATGCCAATTTTCCAGACATAGGGCCAGTACCAACCATACCCGTAATGAGCGAGTCAGGCTGACCACATTCAAATTGTTCATTAAAGCTAGCAGGTAATAAAAATACTTTTTTCACATTAAAGTAATGCCAATCTGGAAAACCCCAAACAGGGATCACTGCACTAGCAGCAACAAGCAAGCGGTCTTCATCAGTTACTTCAATCTGTCCGGCTTCAACAGGCGTAGTCTCCAGGAATAGGCGTACACGCTTTTCAAATAAAGTTTTATCTGATTCGCTAAGGGTTCTGTAAAAAGCGACTGTCTCATTTAAGTAAGTCGTCCAATTGGCTTGCCAACTAATTGTGACTATCTCGCAATTTGATCGGCCCGTACTTGAATTAAGCGAAACAAACAACGATTTAAGTTTGTTCAACAAGCTCCTAATCATTTTTTCGATCCTTTTGATAAGCGCGTTGGTTTACCAAACCGCTTCATTGACTTAAGATACAGCGAATATAGAAAGGCGAAAACCACACCTGATAACGCTCCAAAAAAATGCGCTTCAAATGAAATATTTGGGTCGCTAGGCAAGACGCCATAGACCATGCCTCCGTAAAAAAAGAATACTAAAAAACCAGAAACAATACTGATGAATCGACGATCAAATAGCGCCATCGCAATCGACAAACTCCAAAGTCCGAAAATCCAACCACTAGCACCAATATGAATGGCATTACGTCCAAACATCCATACCAAAGCACCTGTCAAAGTGATGATAAACAGACTACTTAATAAGTAGAATCTAACTGACCGCAATAAACAAAAAGCACTAAATACGGCTAAACCAAAGAGGTTATTAATTAAGTGACCTAGGTTGCCATGAATGAAGGGTGACGTATAAATATGAAACCAGTGAGATTCTGACCTCGGAATAATGCCGTAATTACCTAACTGGTAATCCAGCATCACATTGAGTACATGCAACCCTGCAATAATAAAGACCAAGCTGACAATCAACTTGATCCTTAACCATAGACTACTTACCATAAATAAAAGCGCTACCCTTCCGGCTCATTAGGCTCAGAGCTTGGATCAACCGGTTTAGAAACACCTACGCTTAGCTGTAAGCTACGTAATTGCTCTGATATATCAGTCATTTTATGGTGCGTGCGTAAATCAATATCAAGCTTCTTATCCATGCTCATTACAACTGGCATTAAGCTTTGTTCAATCGTATCCGCTAAAACCGATAGAATTTTACTGATGCCCGGAACCGGCTGATTTATCACTTCGACGTTAGGTTGATTACCCTTTAGCGCAGCAACTAACCGATCCATTTCTGCAGTTAACTGCTCTGGCGATAAACCAACACCATTGCCATCAATGTCCTTATCTACTACTGAGTCAACCAGTTCAGGCTCTACTCTCGACTCTTCTGCAACGGCTTTGAGGTCTTGTAATCCATGTACAAGATCGGCCAGTTGAGCGACTACTTTGCCGCCAACATCACCTTCGTCACCGCCCATCGCTTTATTTCGTAAGAAATCACGTTGAATTTGCGTCCATCTAGCAGCTTGCTCTTCAGTCATATTGCCACGAAGTTCAGCCAGTTTTAATAAGTTATCTTCAGCACCTGATGTGAGTAATTGTGCCTCACCCAAATAATGATCCTGAATCATTTCCATCAGCTCAGATTCATTCATCACAGCAGAAATTTTTTCACTCATCTTATTCATATTTCGATAGCTACCCTGCAATTTAAAGGAGGGCTCTGTTCGGTAATTGTCATTCTGAGCAGCGGAGGCGATATACTGCTGGTTTATCTTCAATACAACATCTTGAATCACGAACATCTTTTTAAGAATTTCGGTAATTTCATTGATCTCAGCGCCACTGTATTGATGACTTAAATCTGTCGAAGCAACCTCACTACCCTTCGCCATATCTATTAACTTATAAACATCGTCCATCTCTCGCACCGCCAAAGGTGCCAGCACAGAATTAGAGGTGAGTGAGTTTTCAACATAACTCAGTGCAAACTGCTCATCCATTCCGCCCAAAATATCGCCAAGGTTATAAATATCTGCACGGTTAGCGAGCATGTCAGGTACTTTAAAAGCCTCACCAGATTCCGTATAAGGGTTACCTGCCATAACGACGCAGAATTTTCGTCCGCGCATATCATAGGTTTTTGTCTTGCCCTTCCAGATACCCTCAATACGACGAGTACCGTCACAAAGTGAAATGAACTTCTGCAAGAATTCGGGGTGAGTATGCTGTATATCATCTAGATACAGCATCACATTATTACCCATTTCCAAACCCAGATTGAGCTTGAGTAATTCTTGTTTGGCTGTTGCATTGGGTGCTTGCTGCGGATCCAATGACAAAACATCGTGACCCAGTGACGGACAATTGATCTTCATAAAGATCAAACCAAGGCGGTTTGCCACATACTCCATTAGCGTCGTTTTACCGTAACCTGGAGGTGATATCATCATTAACAAGCCCATGAGGTCGGTTCGTTTATTTTCACCTATCGTCCCCATTTGTTTGGCAAGGTTATCGCCAATCAAAGGTAAGTAAGATTCGTTAATTAAGCGGTTCCGAACAAAAGAACTTAATGGACGTGCTTTAAACTCTTCTAATCGCAAGGCATCACGTTCTTCTGCTATCACCTGCTGCCTGGTTTTCAAATAATGGTGATACGCTGGTACCACAACATCACGATGATGCTCCATACGCTGTAGGAATGAATCCAGTCCGAAACTTAGAGCCTGGCTTTCAATTAATTGGTGATCGCCCAATAAACCTTCAATACTTAGCTCAAGATCAACATTACTCGTTCGTCTGTTTACTCGATCCCCCAAATTCAACTGTGTTATAGCTTCAGGTATATAACGGGATAGCTTTTTTAGCTTACTGTTCTTGGATAAATCACCTTCAGATAATTTATCATCTAGCAGTGCTTTTAACCAAGCTTCACTAAGTTTCCACTTTTCACCCGGCAAACCGGCTAACTTTTCTAAGGAAAGGAGGTATTGACCCCAAGTTTGATCATCCATTGATCGCTTCAATTCATCGACTAAGTCACCCGCATATTGGCTACTAATAAACTCTAGACGCTCTCGTGCTAGTTCAAGCACGAGATATGTGGATGCTCTCCGAATATCAAGTTCAGATATGTAGTTGGATTCGAGTGAAATTGGGTGATCATTTATAAATTGACCAATTTGTAACTCAATCTCTTTTGCCAATAGGTCTATGGCCTTATTACTACCAAACACGGACCGCATATGAGATGCAGATTTCGCACGCTCTAGCCAAGTAACCGCTAAAGTCTGAAGGCCACCTTCTTCAACAGATCCGCGTTTACCTTTGGTTTTATCCAATAAAAGTTCAGTATGTGCCCAAAAAACCTGAGCTAAGGCTCGTGACAATGGGTCAAATTTAAGCAACTCGGCCTGTTCAATAGCAGGTAGCACAGATTTCAGGATCAAGGTTGCATCATGGTCATGCACACCCTTTTCGTAACCTTCTTTGTAACGAGGGCTGGCAAAGTCACGTACTATTTTTTCAAGCTG
>Ga0209825_1000298_pt1 | contig 43392 bp, 37 predicted proteins | sample EN8Hudsemesocosm_FD_184631 | JGI IMG/M metagenome (GOLD analysis project Ga0209825, IMG submission 184631) | Methane-oxidizing microbial communities from mesocosms in the Hudson Canyon - EN8B Hudson Canyon (SPAdes) (version 2) | ecosystem: Environmental > Aquatic > Marine > Cold seeps | place...
CATGAACACCCATTCGCAATCCACACAAAAAGTGTTCACGATCAGGTGCGGTTAGGTGTTCACGTTCGATAAGAATCCGTGTTCACGATGCTTGCGAATGGGTGTTCATGATGGGTGCGAATATGCAACGGGTTTAATGGACGCTGTTTCGCAACAAAATCCACCCATTTATAATAACAATCAGGTAAATCCTGCTTGGGATCGTATTATGAATGAACTTAAGCGTCAGCCTTTTGAAGCGCAACGTGAACGGGTACATGCTATTTGTCAGTTGTTAGCTGTTGAAGGTGAGCAAGCAGCCATTTTGAATGGTGAAATGGGGTGCGGTAAAACGATGATGGGTATTGCCGCAGCTGCCGTTTTATTTTCTGAGGGTTATCGTAGAACCTTAGTTATTTCACCGCCGCACCTTGTTTATAAATGGCGCCGGGAGATATTAGAAACGATTAACGATGCGAAAGTGTGGGTTTTAAATGGGCCTGATACATTAAGGCAATTACTTAAAATCCGCGCAGAATCGCACACAAAACCCAATGTCCCTGAGTTTTTTATCATCGGTCGGGTTCGTATGCGAATGGGGTTCGATTGGCAGTCCTCTGCTGTTGCACGCAAGATTTATCAGCGTCAAAATGTTGCTGAGACAGAGGCTATGCCTTCACGGTCATACATATCAACTCATCAATATGCTGCGTGCCCAAACTGCGGCACGATGGTGACTGATGATGAAGGCAATCCGGTTGGTTTTGTTTTTTTTATGGCCAGTAATGAGCGCAGGACTTCTTGTTGTGAGTGTCATAGCCCACTCTGGACATTGAAACGTCCAGGAAAAACAAAAAGCCAAGAGGAGGTCATACATAAAGAAATATGTAAGATTCCGACTATAGGGCCAAAAACAGCAGATAAGTTATTATCAAGCTTTGGGTCTGAAACCTTGTCAGCTATGTTAAGTGATAATGTATTTGAGTTTATTAATCTAATGGATGATAACGGAGATCTCGTTTTTTCTGATCGTCAAGCAACACGTATGGAGCGAGCTCTAGCAAAACAAGTGTTCAGTTTTGGTCAGGGTGGCTATCAACCGACTGAGTTTATTAAGCGTTATCTGCCGGATGGTTTTTTTGATTTACTGATTGCAGATGAAGCGCATGAATATAAAAATCAAGGCTCTGCACAAGGACAAGCTATGGGCGTACTAGCAAGCAAAGCGCGTAAGAGCGTGTTGTTGACTGGGACAATGCTGGGCGGTTATGCCGATGATATTTTCTATTTATTATGGCGAGCGTTACCTAATCGTATGATTGAGGATCATTATTGTTATAACGCGAATAATAGCTTGGGATCAGCGGCTATGGGTTTTATGCGTGAGCACGGTGTATTGAAGGATGTTTTTAAAGAAACAAGTTCAGGCAATCATCGTACTGCAAAAGGCAAGCGTATGACGGTTCATACCTCAAAGGCACCTGGTTTTGGCCCTAAAGGTATTGTGCGTTATGTGCTGCCCTATACGGCTTTCTTAAAGCTTAAGCAAATTGGTCACGTACTTCCATCCTATGAAGAGCGTTTTATTAATGTCGCAATGATGGACGAGCAAGCATCGGCTTATGAATACTTATCGCAAGAATTGACCAGCGCCATGAAAAAGGCGTTAGCCAAGGGCGATAAGACGTTATTGGGCGTTGTTTTAAATGTTTTATTGGCTTGGGCTGATACCTGTTTTCGTGAAGAAGAGGTGTTGCACCCTAGAACAAAAGAGGTATTGGTTTTTGTTAAGCCTGTTTTTAGTGAAAATGATATTAGCCCTAAAGAAAATGAGTTAATAGAGATTTGCAAAAAAATAAAGCACTAGGACGTAAAGTGCTTGTTTATACGGTTTATACCGGAAAACGAGATACGGCTGGACGATTAAAAAAGGTACTTGAATCGCAACAGTTCAAAGTCGCTGTTTTACGCTCAAGCGTAGGCACTGATCAGCGTGAGGACTGGATAGCAGATCAAGTGGATAGAGGGATTGATATTTTAATTACGAATCCAGAGCTAGTTAAGACAGGTTTGGATTTGTTAGAGTTCCCCAGCATTGTTTTTATGCAGAGTGGTTACAATGTTTATACGGTCTCTCAGGCTTCACGTAGGTCATGGCGGATTGGTCAGAAGCAAGCGGTAGACGTTTTATTTCTTGGTTATGATAAAACAGCTCAAATAACCTGTTTAGAGCTTATGGCAAAGAAAATAGCCGTAAGTCAATCTACTTCGGGTGATATGCCAGAAACGGGTCTTGATGTATTAAATTCGGATGGCGACAGCATTGAAGTCGCCCTAGCCAGGCAATTAGTGTCTGCCTAATTTTTAACCTAACACCTATCAGTGTTAGCCCTCCGTTATTTAGAGGGCTTTTTTTAAAAGACTCTGCGATAGAAGGGCGTCTTTTAAAAAAAGAAAAATAATCTATTTCACCGTGGTTACTGCGTATTCAGTGACACCTTTTAGCTATTGCGCGTCTGCATAACCAATAGCGGGTTCCTGTGGGAACTCAGTAGGCATTTTATTTTTATTAACCCACCGGGGAGACAACTCTCCCTTTCGGTGGGTTGTTTCCCCAGTTTATTATTTTGGAGAAACACTATGATGAATTATGCATTGCTCAATTCTATTGAGCCTTATGGCAATCCGTTTTATTCGTATGTTGACTGCGCTAGCAGGGACATTGCAATAGAAAACGGCTTGCTTATTGATATTCCTGAATTATCCGCGCGTTATTTTAAAGCACCTGTCGCTGTATCTCGTGAGGTATGGGAATCTTTAGTTGCTATTAATAATGATGAGTTCAGGGATGGGTCTAAACTATTAAGCATTTTATGCTCAGCATCTAAAGCTATTAAGCGCTCTGGAAGATTTTTAACAGAAGTATGTTTTTTTGTGCAATCGCCAGAAAGTGATGAAAAGGTTTGCTTGAAAATATCAGCAGGCCCAATGGATACACATAATCCTAACCCAGCCTTAACTATTATGTTTGGCAACCAACCTTTTTATTGGTGTTCTCATGATTGAAGCTAAAGGGATATTAACCGTTCGCATTTATCATGGCCGGTATGGTGATTTTAGAGTCGGCCGACTAATAACAAGTGTCGGGCAATTTATTGTTAAAGACCGATTTCTTGATCAATACGATGAAGGCAGATATGAAGGGGATTTTATAATAAGTAAGATTTTTTCTTCTTCTTATTCTGCTTCTGGTCGATTGGTTATTGAAATTAGAGCGCAACTTAAATCATTTACTCTGGCTGCTGCTACTGTCGTTACGCAAAATGCCGATCAAAGTCTTGAGCAAGACCCCTTAGAAGAAGAAGTGGTTTTGAATAATGAATCAGCGGATATTCCTGATATTCAAGTTACTTTGGATGTGGAATTACCGGATAACGAATCTAGCTTAAGCGATTTATTTGGTTTTTTATGGCCATTAACGTCTGAGGTTAAATTGGATGCAACGGTCAGTCGGAAAAAATTCCGCTTACAGCGCGATCAGCTAAAAGCGTTGGGATATGCCTTTAAACCCGTTGGCCAGTTATGGATAAAAACTGACTAACCTTTATACTTTTAACCCATCAGGGGAGCCATTCCCTGATGGGGTTGGTTTCCTTTTTTTAAAGAGGAAATAATTATGTTACGACTTCATTCAGTTTATGGCATCCATTGTGATGCTTTGGTTGACGATAATGAATCTTTAGTTTTTACATCACTTTGGGGGAGAGATACCGCAATACAAGAACTTCTTGCTCGGTTATCGCTCCCTTTGCATGAGGGTGGTTTATCGCAGTTGGATTTTCAGGGTGAAAACAGTGAAGGCCGCTTTCAAAAGGTCGTACACATCGGTAATCTTAATCAGCTTGATAAGCTGACAGGACGAATGCCAAAAGCGAATATTTTTGGTGATATTGTTCAGTTATGGTTATTTGATAAGCGGGTTAGTACGCCTGACTATGTTAATAAGCAGGCTTATTTGTTGTGGCCACATACAAGAGGCAGTCAAGCATTAGTTGGTGATATGACTGAAAAAACTTGGCAATTAGTCAAATCTGTCTGTCATTTACCTTTATTGGATATTTGGCAGGATCAAATAATGAAACTACTGCGTAAGCAAGGCTGGGTAACAATCAGTAAAGGCTGCGCTATTGATAGTATTGGGATTAAGTTACCTGAAATCGAGTTTGATCAAGAAATAACAGAAATGATTCAAAGCGGTCAATTGACGCTTAGATCAATAAAATCAGGAGATTATCAACATGGATAATGTCGTGTTTTTACAGTTAGTACAGGGGCATATTGAGTGCCTAAAGTTATTAATTCACACAGAAATGTTAGCAAAAGGACTTAAAGAATCTGAATGTCAGAAGATTTGTTTAATGAATCGGTTGTTTGATTTTGAGACGACGGCTAATGCTGTTGTGCCGGATGATATGAAGCATCTAACTAAGTCTTAGTTTTATAAACAATAAACACGGGAAAAACAGTTTCCCGTGGGGAGGCTGTTTTTTCTTTTTTAAAGGAAAGGAGAAGAAAATGGCTTTAATGTTTCAACGTATTGCGCGTAATTACGCAAAAAATGGTTACTATCCAACGGATTCAGTGACCATTGAACGCATTTTAAATACACTGAGGCCCTGTAAAGAAGGCGTAATGAGGGTGATTGATACTTGCTCAGGAGAAGGCACTGCATTAGCTGAGTGTAAGCACTACCTTGGCTTCGATTCGGTTGAGGCTTTTGCGGTAGAGTATGATCGTGAGCGAGCAACACAGTCTAAGAAGCTTCTTGATCGGTGTATACAGGGAGATTTCCAAGATACAGTGATCACGCCGCGCAGCTTTGGCTTGTTATGGCTTAATCCTCCTTACGGCGATTTAGTGACAGACAAAGCACAGTCTGGAACTCAATCAGAAACTAAAGGCAAAAAACGCCTGGAGAAGGTATTTTTTCAACAATCAATTAGATTGCTGCAATATGGCGGCGTGTTGGTTTTAATTGTTCCGCATTATTCTTTGGATCGAGAGCTTAGAAAATGGATTGCCGCAGGGTTTGAGCAGGTACGTGTTTTTTTGTCTCCTGAGCAAACTTTTAAGCAAGCTATTGTGCTAGGCATTAGGAAAAGAACCAATGCACATGACGAGAAAAGTCGGCAGGTTTTATCTGATTTAGAGCAGTTTTGCGAATCAGACCATAAGCCAGAAATTCCTGATGTATGGAAAGATGATATTTACACTGTTCCGGCAAATATTCAGCAAGAGATACGCTTTAATGCAACGACTATCGATACAGTGCAATTAGCTGAAGAAATTAATAAATACCCTTGTTTGTGGGATCAATTTGAATTGCATTTTAAGCAAGGCCAAGGTCGTCAACGTAGGCCATTAATGGCTTTATCCGACTGGCATTTAGCGTTAGCTTTAGCTGCTGGAGAGGTGTCGGGGGTTGTGCAATCAAACGATGGATTAAAAACCTATGTGATTAAAGGGGATACCTTTAAAGATAAAAAGCATCATGTTGAAATCAAAGAGGAAAGTAAGGGTGAATTTAGTGAGGTAACAAGCTCTATTGACGTCTTTGTTCCAACGATTAAAGCGCTAGACTTTACTGAGAATAGCCCTACATTTGGTCAAATATTAACCATTAAATAAAAATTTTGAACTCCTTTTTTAGGGAGTTCTTTCGAGTTTATTTTGCATAAGTAAATTGGAAAGAGCTTACGGTTTTCACCGTGGTTACTGCGTATTCAGTAACACCTTTTAGCTATTGCGCGTCTGCATGACCAATAGCGGGTTCCTGTGGGAGCTCAGCAGACATTTTATTTTTTATTAACCTATCGGGGAGACAACTCCCCTTTAGGTGGATTGTTTCTCTGATTCACTCTTTTGGAGAAATAGTATGAGTACCTCAACTTGTGAAAATAACACAACTTTAACACCTAGTCTTGCTCGTAAACGTAAAACCAGCAATGAGCTGATAGCTGAGTTATCTCAGTTTACGGGGACTGAACTGTGGCATCGAAATCCAATAAATAGCAATATGTTATATACGGATGGCGTTAAATTTTTTGCTGATGAAGGTGGCGAACAAGGGGCTTATTGGTTCCTTGATGTCGTGGCAACAGAGTACTTTAGACTGCAGAGAAAAGAGCCTTTTATGGTGATTGATCTGGCTGTAAAGGATTCCTGTGCCACGGTTGTCGTCACTGACGGTAATGATAATATTGTTATCAATTCAAAAGTAGACCATACAGATATGCAGGAAGGTTCGTGGCGTTTCTATCTTACCGATAATGTCATGCTGCTTCCGTCTGAGTATTAAACAAAAGATTTAATTTTTTAACTTTACCCGCAGGGAAACACTTCCCTTGCGGGGTGTTTTCCAGGATAGCGAAATTAAAGAGAGTGAATCTTGTCAGTATTGGATTAAAACCCATTTACATAAAGACGGCACAGCTCAATGGGATGGTGTTATGGGTAAAGCGGCTATGAATGAGAAATTATCCTCACTGAAATCGCTGGGTTACAAACCTACCGTAGATCACGCAATGACCGAATGGACCTAGCGAAAGACTGATTATATTTTCAGTTCCGTTAAGAATAATTATCCTTATAAACCCAACCAGGGAATTAACACCCTGCGTTGCGGGATCTGTTGATTCTCTGGTTTATACTAAAAAAGAGATTTGCATGAAAACAGATTCAAATATAACTAAAAAAATTAGCCCACTACCGTATTGGGATATATCGCATACGGGGTGGCCATGTTATACCGCTCGTTATTTCAACGAAGAAAATGCATTATGACTTTTTGACGCATCCGATAAAACTAAATTTAAGCTTACGAGTGGCGTTATGAAGGTTGGTTTTTTTACCGATAGCAACAGCTACCCAGCGTGGTTTATGCCACATCATAAGGAGTTATGCTTTGTTGGTGAGGTTGTTTCGCATATAACACGCACAACAAGGACGCGATATTACACGAGCCCTGAAAATATGGAGCTTATGCAAGCCTATGTAGCTGCTTGCCAAAAGGAAACAAAGGATAGGAATGATCGCTATTATTCTCAACCCTGGGTTTAATTATTTAGTGGCTTAGTAAAAAACGCCTTGCACATAGTTTATAGTCAATTTCTATGGGTAATGCGGATGTATTTACCAAGATGAACCATTGAATATTGGCAGTTTTTTGTCAAATTCAATGGTGCATCTTATATCAAATAATGGTTTTAATGCTTCCTCATGAGCATTAAAAATACGCTAATAAAAAAACCTGAAAAATCGTAAACAGGGTTTATGGTTGAATGCGATTCACTTAATAGGCACACTAATTTAAAACAAATTAGGAGCTTAAATATGCACCCTCTACCTATGGCACTCCCGCTATTTCTATTGACGATAACGGTAGGCTGCTCTTCAATACCTAAAGAACCACCCGCTAGCGAAACTGATTTATCTTGCTTAGCTGCAGATAAGTTAACCATTTCTTCGCCTATTGGTATCAACAATGATCAAGACAATGCTTCGCGCTATGACGATACTGTTCAAACAGGCCGTTATACTGTTATTAGGGCGCTACCAAGCTTAGCTCAAACTAAATTGCTTGAGGTGATGATCACTGTCTCCATTCCTTACGATATTCATAGCATCGGTGAAGCCGCGCGTTATTTACTCAAGCGTAGTGGCTACCAACTCATACCAGAGCCCATCCAAGGGCCGAAAGCGGCAAAAATACTGGCTAAACCGCTCCCAGAAATACACCGAAAAATAGGCCCTATGCGCTTAATGGATGCATTATCAATGCTGACTGCGCCTGCCTTTGAATTAATCAATGATCCGGTCAATCGTGAAATTCGATACCAATTAAAAAGAAACTACCTATCAGGAGAATTATCATGAGCGAGGCCAGCTCTAATACAGAAGAGGCAACGCCACAACCGATCCCGTCTTGGATAAAAACAGGAGGAGCTGGCTTGCTAGTGTTGGTTGTATTCATCGTCTTACTGCTTTCTTTTATGGGAGGTGATGATGTCATTGAGGCGGAACCGGCTACCTTTACCGAAGGCGTGATGGGTAATAAAATTTCTGAGTTTGATCAGCCTATCAGTAATGAGCTATTGCTGAATATTGAAAATCAACCAATAGCGCCTACGACAAACTCAATTGATCAAGTTAATGACATTAATAGTATTCAACAAAGCAGCGAACAAAATACCCAGCAGATAACAAGGATGCTGCAACAACTAGAGGCAATACAAGTACAGCTAGCCAAGATGCCCGAAGATTATCAACAGCAGAGTGGAGATATTCAGCGTCTAAGCGCTGATTTTTTATCACTGCAAGAGACACAAAAAAAATTACAAGTTTCACTCACTAAAAAAACAACTAAACGTAAAACCAAACGTAAATATAAAGCCATAATCAAGCTGCCGTTTACCTTAGTCAGTATTGATCGGTGGGGCAGTGATTTAAGCGTGATTGTGCGCCATCAGAGTCAATTGCATGAATTAAACGTGGGTCAATCCCTGGATTCATGGCGAATTGAAAATATTAACCTAAGTGAATCTAAGGTTACTTTTCGTCACTCAGATGGCACCCGTAAAACACTCACGATAAACGCTTAAAACACTATGTATAAATTTATTCTACTCTGCTTAGTCTCCAGTCTCTTTTCTGTACACGCAACAGTTTTAAATAATGCGGATATCAAGAAAGAAAAATTACAGTATGAGGCGAACCAGCAAACTAAAGAGGAAAGCCGTCAAGATCTTTTTATGCGCGAGCAATGGAAGCTCAACAAAAAGGAATGGCAACGCTACCAAGAACTCATGAAAGGCGTTAGGGGGAGTATCAGTCCCGCGACACTTTCTCCTATAGAGGTATTAGGAACGCACGCTAGAAATGAAGCCGAACGTGACAAATATGCAAAGCTTTGGGCACAAATGATGTTTGAAGATGCAGGACGGGTGCTGGCTTTTCAAAAAGCCTACAATTTAGCCTTTCATGATTTGTACGGCCACATTGCGTTGATTGATGTAAATCAGTTGAATTTGAAAAAAAACCAAATAAACGCTATTCATGACCAGGATAGAGTCTTGGTTTTTATCAGGAAATCTTCTTGCTCTAAGTGTGATGCTATGGTGCGTGAACTGTTGCTCATCACCCAATCACTTGATGTTCAAGTGGATTTGTTTTTTGTTGATACCAAGAGTAAACAAGAGGATGAAAAACTACGGCATTGGGCGAGTACGCATATTGCTGATAAGGAGCGTTTGCGTAGCGGTAAGATTACCTTAAACCATGATAATGGCTCGCTATTCAAGTTGACTAAGAGTCCTGTTATTGAGGTTCCTGTGCTCTTTAAATCAAATCAACAAGAAACGATACAAATTTATCTGTAAGACATGACTGCTAATAAGGACGCGCTATGAAGACAGCTAACCGCTTATATCCCTTGCTAAATGAAACTTCCACAGCCTATGAGTTTAGCTGGGGATACATTAAGGAGAGAAAGATAGGACAGCATGTTATCTGGGATTATTATTTTACCAAACTCTTAAGCCTGTACGTGGATTCTGGTCAGTGTATCAATGATCTTCAGCGATCTGTTTTTAATGAGATAGAGCAAAAAGTCGCCTGCTCAACCCGCGATATTTTAGTTATTCTTGATATGAATGATGGCTGGTATGTTTTTCCGAGCTTTTCAGAAGCCACACTCTGCCAAATCACGCACTTTAGCCAGGAAGAAAAAGCGAGGCAATGGGCTATGAACACAATGATTAACGATATTGTCCCCGCTATTATTTTGAGCTTAGAGCATAAATTCTCTACTTAATGGAACGACGTATGGGTCTGTTAATGTTGTTCGTGATGGTTTACACAGAGGCTCAAGCGGCAACGGTTCCGCCGCGTTATCGGCAGATCGCCGCTCAATACCAGATACCCGCAAGCGTGCTGTATGCGGTTGCTTTGACTGAAAGCGGCAAGACAGTATCATCAGGGCATTTTAGACCGTGGCCATGGACATTAAATGTGGCGGGTAAGCCTAAACGCTATACCACCCGGAAAGCCGCATGGCAGGCTATTAACTATTTTATGGGTTTAGGTGAACAGTCTATTGATATTGGTTTAATGCAAATCAATTGGCGCTGGCATAAACAGTCTCTAGGGAGTACCTGGCAAGCCTTAGATCCTGTCTTTAATGTCAAACTGGCCGCAAAAATATTACAACAGGCCTATTTAAAAAAAGGAAGTTGGCCGCTAGCGATTGGTAGTTATCACTCGCCAGGCAAGAAGCCTGAACAAAAACGCCGCGCTCGCGCTTATGCTGCGCGGGTAATAAAGAAGATGAAGCGCATTACTGGATCATAAATTATGAATTATTTTAACTTAGTCGTCCCTGGCTTATTGTTCGCTCATTCTATTTTCGCAGCACCGCATGTCATCTTTGATAGCGGAAACACACAAAACATGCAGCCGTATATGGCTTCGGTTAAGCCACCCGATAAGACTGCGCTTTTGCAGAGTGCGGTCATGCCGAAGAATAAAAATATGAAGAGGTTGCCGGTGCGAACCCCCGAACTCACGCCAGGTAAAGTGCAGCGACAGGACATTCATAACCCTTACTTGGATACCCCTTTTTTTATTGTCGGTGCAGATCGTTTATCACATCAGTGGTTAATTGAACATAAACAGCAATTAAAAGCATTAAACGCTATCGGCATTGCCGTTAATGTGGAATCCAGTTCGCAATTAGCCGCTTTACAGCACTCTGCGGGGGGATTGAAAATTAACCCCGTTAAAGGCGGTAAATTAGCCCGGCAATTATCACTCAGTCATTATCCCGTACTGATTTCGAGCGGATTAATAGAGCAATGAAACAAAAATTCCCCCTTGAAGCTTTATTGCGTCCGCCGATTGAGCTTTGGTCGGTGATGTCCGCAACCAGCACCGGATTGATTGCTTTAACCGCCCCTTGGGTCATGATGATGACACCTTCGGTCGGCTATGCTACCGCAGGGATTTTATTTACCTTTGCTTTGATACGCGGTAAAGAGGCGCTGGCTGTTTTACGTTATCAAAAAAACATACGCAATCTACCGCTGTATAGCTTATCTGCCCATGAAATACCCACCAGCCAATACCGACTCTTTTTGGGGCGTGGCTTTTTATGGCAGCAAAAGCACACACAACGCTTACGCGATACGATGAGCCCCAAAGTGCGTAAATATGTTGATCAAAGCGGAGCTTATCAAACAGCTAGACACTTGGAGATTAAATGGGAAAAACGTAGCTCACATGCCTTTATCGTTAAACTATTACGGTCTTCTGCTTGGTGGAATCCTGTTGCACCACTACCGCCAGTTGGTGGTAAACCGCAAATTCATGCCGTCGGTAGCTTACAAGAAAGGGATGTCACGATGGATTTAGCAGAACGGGTTGGGCATACATTAGTCTTGGGTACCACGCGAGTAGGAAAAACTCGTTTGGCAGAAATATTCATTAGTCAGGATATTGCACGCGGTGATGTTGTTATTGTTTTTGATCCTAAAGGCGATGCAGATTTAATGAAACGTGTCGTTGCTGAAGCGAGCAGGGCGGGTCGTTCCGATGAGCTGTATGTGTTTCATCTAGGCTATCCTGATATTTCCTGTCGTTATAATGCGATTGGTAATTTTTCCCGAATCACGGAAATTGCGACCCGAGTCACGAATGCGTTACCGAATGAAGGAAACTCGGCGGCCTTCAGGGAATTCGCTTGGCGCTTTACCAATATGATTTCCATGGCACTGGTGAAAATGGGTAAACGTCCTGATTACCAGTTGATCACTCGCTATATCACTAACATTGAACCTTTGCTCCTGGAGTATTATCAAAAGTGGCTGCCGGAAGTAGCGCCTATAGGCTGGGAAGACGCCGTAGACCAGATTAAAAACAATATTAACGAACGTGATTTAACCTTTGCGTTAAAAGGACGTTCTCATGAAGTGATTGCGTTGGTGCGTTATGTCAAAGAGCAAGGGCTTTATGACCCTGTGGCCGATGGATTACGCTCTGCGTTTGAATACGATAAAACCTATTTTGATAAAATCGTAGCTTCACTACTTCCTTTGATGGAAAAGCTAATCTCCGGTAAGATTTCCGAGCTTATTTCGCCTGATTACACCGATATTGATGATACTCGCCCGATTATCGACTGGCGACAAATCATTCGCCGTAAAGGCATTGTCTACATCGGCTTAGATGCCTTATCCGATATGGCCGTTGCTTCGGCGGTAGGTAATTCTATGTTTGCTGATTTAATCTCAGTGTCTGGTGAGATCTATAAGCATGGCACCGATCACGGTATGCCGGAAGCGCATAAAAGCAAAGAAATACCGACAATCTCACTGCATGCTGATGAGTTTAACGAGCTGATTGGTGATGAATTTATCCCGTTATTAAACAAATCAGGTGGATCTGGATTTCAAGTAACAGCCTATACTCAAACGTGGTCGGATGTCGAAGCGCGTCTGGGCAATAAAGCCAAAGCCGGTCAAGTCGCAGGTAACTTCAATACGATGATCATGTTGCGCGTGAAAGAGCTCGCCACGGCAGAAATGCTCACCAACCAGTTAGATACCTGTGAGATAAGCACGGTTATGGAGGTCTCTGGCGTGAATGATACTGCCGACCCCGGATCGTCCGTCGATTTTACATCAAAGAATGAAGACCGTATCTCGGTGACAGAAGTGCCTTTAATTACACCGGCTGTGATTATGGCTTTACCTAAAGGACAAGCCTTTGCCTTACTTGAAGGCGGTAATTTATGGAAATTGCGTATGCCTTTGCCGGATAAAGCAGATGACGCCAATATGCCGAATAGTTTGAATGAAATTGCGGCTGAAATGAAAAAACGCTACTTAACGAATGATCATTGGTGGGCGACGTGATAATGCATTCAAGGCGAGGGGGATTTGATGGCTGAACAAAAACAACAGCGATCCGCACAGCAAAATACGGAGCAGGGCATTATTGCTAAGACGCTCGTGGGTATTATGCAGTTATTTGTCTTTTTGTTACTGACTTTGCTTTTTTCCGTGATGGTCGAGTGGGCGGGTATGGCAACAAAATACTGGGAAGAGCCTGGAGCAACACATAGTGAGCAGATGTTAAAACAAGAACTCACTTACTTAAATGATGATTTTAAGCGCAGCGCCATTGTGGATCAGCCTATTCAGTTTGCTCGAAACTTCGCTAATCAATTTTATATTTATAGCTTTGAGAAAACAGGGATTAAGCAAGGTATCATTTGGCTGGCTACGCCGACACAAGCTACCAATACAGGACGGTTTAGAAAAAAAATACGTCAGCTTTATGTGCACGTATCTGACTATATTTTAGCGATGGCCACCGTGACACAAATATTTGCGGTACGCTTGGCTATTTTAATTTTAGCTTTACCCGCCTTTATACTGCTGTCTTTAACCGGCTTTATTGACGGCTTGGTACAGCGGGATATTAGGCGCTGGAGCGCGGGGCGAGAAAGCTCCTTTGTGTATCATTGGGCTAAAAAAATGCTGTACCCCTCTTTAATTTTACCCTGGATTATTTATCTGGCTATTCCAGTGAGTGTGCATCCTAATTTTGTTGTGCTGCCCTTTGCGTTTATTTTTGCTATCTCAGTTACCGTTATGGCTTCTACGTTTAAAAAATATCTATAACCTTAACACGGTGCATCTACGGGTTTTTATGTTAAACAGTACGGTATAAGTGGATATGTTTAAGGTGAAGCTGCGAACGTCCGATCACAGCCACTATGTGTAGAACCTAACTATGTATAGTTGCGGTTCTTGACCTATGCGCTATTTTATCTTGCTGTCAGCGCCCTATACATAGTTTCAGTGCTGGATGGACTGCGGCAATGTAGTGATAGTGGTATTTTGTGTATTTGGGGCCTTAGAATTTTGCCTGAGCCTTATCCTACATGACCAAGTTGCCTCGACATATTATGTTGTGTAGATGTTCTACTTCAGAGTACCAGTGAAACTATGTCAAGCTGGTAGGCTTCTAGTTTTTCTGTAGATCAATGAAACAGGGCTTCTCAGCTTTCAACCAACTATGTATAGTGCATAGTTGGTTACTATCCATAGCAGCCATAAGCGGGCATTCAAAGAATTAGGAAAAGTTTTACCTTGGTCTACACTTAGACATGCTGAATCTTATTCAGACCTATTTATCTTAAATTAATGCATGTTAACTCGTTTAGTGTTATTGGTTTTCATAGTATTTATTGCCCTAATGTAGAAGTTAGCGCGTATGATAAGCAACCCTTAGACAATAACTTGTTAGGCTCCAATGCGGATGTGATAGAAAATTGAGTGAAACAAGCAGCCGAAAGCGAGAAATCACATTAATAAATCGTTCAGTTAGTGAGCCTCCAAATAAACTAGATTGTATCGAGCGAATCGCAAAAATACTTTCGCTTATTGCGGTTCCTGTAATTCTTGCGATTGGTGGTTGGTGGATTCAGGGTGCGTTATCTCAGCGTAACGTAAGTAAAGACTATGTTACGCTCGCAGTATCAATTCTTTCCAAGCCGCAAGATGATACAGACACTGAACTACGGGCATGGGCTGTTGATCTATTGAATGCAAACTCACCAGTACCTCTAAACTTTTCTACAGCTAAAAAGCTAACTAAAGGAGAGCTACGTCTTCCTCAGTTAACACTGAACTCTTTTCAGTCAATAACAGACCTCCATTTTGGTGATAAACGGAGGATGATGTCGCGGAGTGTAGGTAGATTGGATGTTCTTCATGCTGATAATTATGGAATGACAATTTGTACTGCATTTCTTGTCACTGTAAATTACGCGATGACAACTGATCACTGCATCAAAGGAATTAACGGGTCTAAACCGAAAGCAATTCAGCTACGCCTCGGCTATGATTCAATTACAGACGCAGAAAAGAGTCAAGCCTTTGATGTAAAAATTAATCCAGTCGAAATAAATTCGACTCTGGGCTACGCGATATTAGAAGTTGAAGGAAGTCCTGGTGATAAATTTGGTTTTTTGCTGCTCAGCACTTCAATGCCAAACGAAGGCGAGCAATTATTTGTTCCACATCATGCTTTAGGAAAGCAAAAAACATTTTCATCACATCCATGCAAAATAGTATCAATTGATGGTGTTAACGTTGAGCACAACTGTGACACAACACATGGTGTTGGTGGCGCACCACTAATGCGATCTACAGACTTAAAAGTTGTAGCTATACATCACTCAGGATTCGGGGGGAGTGAAAAGAAACTGAATATAGGAAAACGACTAGACCTAATGGTACGAAATAGCGGAACCATACAAAAAGAGATACTAAATAAGTAATCAATTAAGATTATTAATTTTAGGGTCAGTTCTAATGTTAGAACTGACCCCGGAAGTACCCGTTGGAAACTCACTTTATTTATGTCCCTATACCATCAAATTAGACGGTCGGTCGCCAGCCATTATGCAGAACTCTACATAATGGCTGAACGCGGACCTTCGATCTATGGTATTGGCTGTCGATGATAATAAAATTATGGACAGTTTTTTGTATCAGTTCGCACTCGCAAATGGTGTTTTTACGACTATTTCGATGGCAAACTCCACCACCGACCCACTCCCCTGGAAGCATGAGTATGAATGGAAAGGTCGACAGGATTCTCATGCACCAAAAAAAGATTCCCCTATCACTCACAGTTTAGCTGATCATATATCAATAATTGAGCCAGCCGTTATTTTTCCACGTTGGCAAGATGAACACGGAAATCCGACTGCGCTAGCATTGGATATCGAACCACAAACGACACCAAATGAACACGATATTTATCACAAAGTGAAACTCACTCTTCGGAAGGGTAGAACCAGCTCTATTAAGACAGGTGAGTCCGATGATAAAATTGAAATGCTCAATACCACACTAACGTTTAAACCGGCAGTCAATAGCAGTAGTCTGTTTCATGGACATCTACGGTCTATCGACCCCCTTTCATACAGCGCACGTTGCAAGAAACTTCAGACGGTTGAACTGGCCGATATTCCTTACTGGGTGAAGAATGGTAGCGTATGGCTTTCCTCTGCCCCACGTGAGATGCATGGTTTGGCCCAAGGGACATTATTTGAATATGTACCTCCAACCGGGCAAGGAAAAAAAATATTGTGTGGTTTAGTTGTATCTGCTTGGGAACCTGAAGAGGGAGGCGGGCCAATACATGATGGGATTCTGTATGCCCAGACCGATCTTGAATTCGATAATGCTGAATATTGGAATATCGTCTCTCAACTTGAGGAACGTGAAGTTGCTAAAAAAGATGCGCTAGAGGTATATAAGGTCGGTCGACGTAAAGCCAAAGGCAAGGCTGGCCTTGCTGATAAGACGTTTCGAGTCCCTGCTTTGGATACCAATGTCGCATTTACGAATACGGTTGGCCAAGGACGCAAAAATATGACCATACGCAAGAATGCCGAAGTATGGCTTTCCACAACCAACACGAGCCTTCTTGAAGATAAGTTCAAAATGGAGCCGTTAGACAAGCAGCAGCATCGTAACGGAGCCAGGATAGGGGCACCAGATTCGCAAAAATTCTTTCAGGTTATCGAGATACCACCATCAGTTTCCGAAACCTTGGAAAATACCGGAAGGCGCGGTGTCGACTTAATAGTACCTGATGCAGGAGCTCTCTTGCCGCACCCCGTTGGTGCAGCAGTTGTTTCGGCACAAGAGTTTTCAACTGAAACAAAAAGCGATTTTTTCTTTGGATTGTCATCAAGTGTCAACGATATTACAGTTCTTAACCGTACAGACCCTGTTATGTCTGACCCATTCAGAATAGCTTATGAGAAATTTTCTGCTATATGGAATGGTGGTGAGCTGCAAATCCGCAAACGCCCAGACTTTCCCGACCCTGACAGTATTATTGAAGTCTACCATCAATTGCGGAAGGATTTTTCCTCACCTATCCCGAAGGCAAACGATCCCGTCTTTGATGATAATGTGTTCTTTCAACAAGCCGCTGACAAACTACGTGATTTAACTCGTCAAGGCCGTCAGAGTCAGATACACGGTCTCGATGATATTTTAGGGAAACTAGGTAAGCGTCTTGAAGCTGTAACTGCGAAGCAAATAAAGCAATGGTGGACGGGGTATACAGCCCTCCATCCCTCGCCAGTTTCGGATCTCAACATTCTCGAAACAGAGGCTTTATTGAACTATTTATGGCATCCAGCCCAACAGTCGATTTATCGCGATATACTTCAACAGATTACAGTTCTAACCCCTTATCAAATAATATTACTTGGCCCTCCTGATAACTGGGACGATTTCGTACAGGAACGTGTTGATTTGATCCCTGTTCTGATTAAGCAAGGTGTTGACGGGAGCTTTGTAGGCGTCGCGAACCATTGGAGAGATATCATCCAAAGTTCTGCAGACTCTGAACTCCAGGCGCTTTGGCAAAGATACGGTGGAGAGTTTACCAAGGATGTTTACGAGGAATTGACCCGCCTTGAAGCTGACGCACAACAGCTTTTTTCGGCCTATCAACTTGAAAGGAGGCTGCTTAATGAATCCCTCATGGAATCGCAGGAGGTATTAGACCAGCTTGAATCGGTATGGAGTGATGCTACTAGTGAAGCAGCACAAAGACTTAGAGATGCTTTGGGTGATGTAGTGACTCCTGAAGTATTCATACAACTAGCACTAGAAGAAAACCTGGATAAGCTAATTGATCTCTACCTCGCGTATGAAGAAGTCAAAGGTAAATATTGGCTAATTCGGCACTTATTGAAGGACACAATCCTTCGTGGGCAGCTCATCAAGGTATGGAGGACTAGTGGAAATGAGCAAATCAAATTATTGCATATGCGATACGGCGAGCAACTTGAGGATGAGGTTTTAGCCCGGTTTGCAGAAGCTTATGCCTGGATGGATCAGATCCATACTAAGTTCGGCGGCAACATAAAAAGTCTTGCGGATCTTTTGAATAATCCACCGGACTATCTTTTTATGACCAAGCGCTTCGACGTCGAAAAAAAGAATGGTGACGATGACCGCTTATGGCAGCACAATTTCGATCTTGCAAAAATAGCTGGAAGTGCTGGCTGGCGAATGTTTCCTGACCTTGAGTCTTCGGTTGTAGTCAAACTAGGTGGTAAACGGGGACTAATGGAGATATTGAAGGAAATTCACGAGGCATACGCTGCGCCAACCAGGCCAAATCCACTCGGCGTTCTAGCTGGCGCCGGAAATAAGCGTGATGGCTTCGAACCCATCAAGGCTTTGCAACGCCAGTTGCATCCAAATTTGCTTCATCCAAGCTGGCGTGGTGTGTTGATAATCCGGCCGATGGCCGATCTTACAGAAGACGCTCAGTTGGTCAATCTTATAGGCTTCTCTATGATTACCGCGCAGTATGTGGCGATCAGCGGCGGCAATTCAGATATCTCTTCACTGGATATTTACGGATACGTATTTAAGGCTGCAGAGCCGCGAGATCCGTCAAAAGATGACCGTGAGAAAAAACCACGCGAGGATTTACGCCTAACCTGCACAAAATTCGAAGCCATGATCAAGAATACTCGGCTGGAATCTGGGGAGATTGTGCTCACGATGGATGTGCAAAATCTTTTTGGAACTAAAAAAGATGAAGTTCCTGAAGGCGAAGGTGGGGAAAAATGGAGGGCAATTATTCGCGGGACTTTGCCGCCCGAGAAGAAAGACGGCTCTAACGAGCCGCGCGCGTTCACATTTGGCGCATGGTTTGAGAAACCTCTCGAATTTGAGATCGACCTGGGTTTTATCAAATCCATTTCTCTCCGTTCGATTCGGGTCGGACGATCCAAAGGTCGAACTGCTCTTGAAGTTGATGCAGATATGAATTTTCAGGACTGGCCTGATTTTGAAGCGTTGCCCTTTAACTCAGACCTGGAGTTTGAAGGGTTGGTAGCACAGTTAAAGGATTTTCGCATATTGTTGCCGTCTATAGAGGCATCCGGGAGTATAGATATTGGTATGCCCCGGTTGTTGGATTTTGAGTTCCCCTCAGTGAACATACGCCTGCCGAAACCAAGAGCTCTTAACATAGGAGGGCTTGAGATCAAGCCATATGGTCTAGGTTTTTTTCGTTTCGAACCACCTGAATTATCAGATTTTCCGTTACCAAACATTGATACGTCGCTCTTGTCAAAAATGAAAGCAGATTATTCGTGGCTGGGTGAAGCACCCTTTGATATGGGCAATCTTGAGTTCGACTTTCCACATCTCAATTGCCGTGTGGAACTAGGTGATTTACCAATGCTCGGTGCCGTCGAGGCGGAAGGCTTAGAACTAGATCTCATCATTGGTCTTTATCGTAAGCCTGAAGACCGCTCGAATATTAAACCAGTTATTGGAATCTCACGCGCCGGTGCCGACCGTCTATCCATCGATTTGTTCAGGCTGTTTACACTGGAGTTGGACAAGCCACGTTTCGGCCGCTATGAGATGCAACTGAATGATGCAAGCCAAGTTGATCAGGTATCAGCATTCATTGTCGAAAATATTCGTCTGCGGTTACTCGGCTGGGAGCCGCTCAAGGGCGACGACATGCTTCAAATGATGATGATTCAAGGCGATCCAGCTGGGAATCGCGAGCTATCTACGAAAGGGATGCTTACCTACCTTAAAACAGATGGCGCTGACCTTGGTTTTATTAACCTCTATTGGATGTTGTTGGGGCACAATATTGAACTACCGAATGATATCCTGAGTAGTCTTCTTGAGCCGAGTCCTGAAACAATGTCGACGGATAATATCATCAAGGAATTGGTGACTGAACCAGACACAAGTAATAAAGGGAAGATCAAGGCAGCTCTGCTAGATGAGGAAGACTGGCTGTTCGGGGCTGGCTTCGGTGTCGCCGGTGAGTTTCTGAAGGAATGTAGTTTTATCCTGCACGATCAGCACTATTATGGAATAGCGCTCTCGTCAAAATGGTTGACGAAGTTAATTGGTCAAGAAAGATTGTTACTGGCTTATATGCCGGGTGACACACCGTCTCAGGATCGGTTCAAAACCAATTTTCGAATCCCGGCACTGGATTTCCTCGGTGCCCTGAAGTCCGGTGAATTCGGACTCGAATGGGGTGTCAATCTCGATTTTCTAGTTGATATCGGTTACCCCTGGCAAGTTCAGGGAGCATACGACTGGTTCCGTACCTTCTCCATTCCAGCCGGAACCTACGAGGGGAAAACAGGCTATTTTTTCGAGAAACGTACGGCATTGATCCCAACAACCGGTGAAAAAACCCTAGAGTTGTCTGCCGGTATGGGGTTTTACGCAGGGTATTATTTTGGCTTTACGACTTCGGTTATCTGGGTCAATGCGGGCATTGGCGTATTTGCGATGTTGCAAGGTACTTTAGAATTTAAAATCCCAGATCAGGACATTCCTGACCCTCTTAGAGGGAGTATCGAACGTCTGGAAGTGATTGGGGTATTGGGTATACTAGCCTATGTCGATGGTGGGATCGAAGTATGGGTTCTGTCTGCTCGCTTTCGAGTTTCACTGCAGGCATCGTTAACAGTCCTGGTCGAATACATACCCCCCACAGGTGATGCAGCGCTAACCTATCAGGCGGGCTTGAGCGCTGACTATTCCGCTTCGGTGCGGGTCGGTGCCGGTCCATTCAAATGGACCTTCCGTATTAACGGTAGTTACAATGTCCCTATTTCTGGGCAAGTACTTTTAAACTAGAAGGATAAGAAAATGCCAGGAAACAATGTCTTTATTGGTTTCGACTTTTACCACGCTGGTGTCTATGGCGCCGCTCATGCTCCAACAGGCTGGCCAGGTTATGAGTCTTACAAGGACGAGGTAAATCACTTCCACGTTGTCGTGAATGCTTACTTGATCAGCATCAAAAATACCGATGCGTCTGAGGCTTCACCAGATCTGGTGGAATACCTGAAACTATGGGAGTCCGGAGCGGATATTTCTACTCTTAATTTTGTGACTGCCGATAGGTGTATGTTCCAAAAATTGTCGAGGATGTATCCACCTGATCAATGGGAAATTGTACCCGTCCCTCTGCCACCTGGTGTGAAAATTGATCTAGAGTTGTCCATCAATCAGGATACCATCCCCACCCCAGCTAAATTCAAGCACTCAAGGACACTTGGTGAAAGAAATGGGGCTTTCGGTATGGAGGGGCTGCAATGGATCAAATTTGCGCGCGCAAACTTTATCGAAATTCCTATTAAAGAGCTAATTGACCCAAAACATCTTTTATCAAATCAACATAAAGTGCTGGTCGAATGGATTCTTTCACTAATTCTATCTCTTCGTCAAAAGCCAGATAGTGACTTATATCGAAACGAAAAAAAAATCCTCGGTTTTATTGATGACATAAAGTCATCTGATTTGAGAACCTATCTTGAAGATAAAACAAATGCCTGGGAATTTTACAAAGATATAGTCAGCTTGGACCAGAATGAAGACAATCCATCACATGAAGACAAGCGACCACCTAAATACCATCCTCCACGATTATATTATAGCAATACAAAGCTTGATGAATTTATTACTTGTTGGGATGAATATTCTGAAGACAAAAGACTTTTATTGTTAAAAGCTTTATTTGGTCAAAAAGTTGAAGGCCAGAATGATACCTACCTAGAGTTTCTTGGTACTGAATTCCTTGAATTTTCGAAGATTACAAGTGCACCACAAACAGAGATATTATCAAAAGTTAAAGAAGGTTTTGGGGGCCTGTTTGGCTTTGGGGAACGTTTGCGCTGGCCAATTCCAAATAATGAACAACTTGGTGATACACAGGATTTCATGATCCTGCGCCCTAATGTAAAAGACATGAATGGCTGGTTCCTGACTAATGCTCATTCACTGGCTGGCCTTGTATTCCGTTTCGGTCCGTATCTTGCCCAAACTGCAATTACAAGTATCGACAATATCAGTTTCAGCATTAATGGCACCCTTTTAAAAAATCTAGATGGTGATAACGATACCGATCTTCCCGTAAATATTGGCAAAGGACTTAAGAATCTCCTGGACGATGTTAAAACCCACCTTGATAACAAGCAGGTTTTCAAGGGTCAAATAGAACCTGGTTTAGAGTATGGCCTGCTCTACTTCCGACCCCGAGCGCTTCAGGTAGAGATAGCAAAAAAAATAAAGTCACCAGAGGATCTACAACTCTTCCGGGTACCATCGGCGCTTTTGGACTTGATCGATCCAGAACCGCGTAATGCATATAATCCAATTCACAGCGTCAACACTAACGATGCTAGGCAGGAGAGATTTTTAACACGCTCCGAACCGCAGCGCCTGATAGAAAGACAACAGCTATATCTGGACGGGAATTATCTGGATCTATACGAGCACATGGAGGGTCCTGTACAGGCACACCAGAAGCTACAACCTTTAGCGACTTTCCAGGTTAGCGTGCAACGACTTAAGCTATCTTATGCAAAGGACACAAAACCAAAACTTCCCGTATATGAGCTTCGGCTCGTGAATAAATTACATGCTAAAGATTTAACGTTCCTTAAAGGCCGATTAGATAAGATTCTGGAGAGCGGCGGAATTGGTGAAGCTCAGTTGTGGGTGACAACCCATGAGGGCGGTAATATCATTGGAACCAAGTCATTCGATCTTGCTCAACGCGAGTTAGCGTCGACCGCGCGAAAAAATGATGCAAACTGCCAACCAATTTACCTGATTGTTGATGACGAAACAGATGTGGCTTCCTCTTTGACAACCCTGATGGGAAGTGCTGCCACTAGCGGTTCGGCTAGTACCGAAGATGGCGGGCCATCCGTACAATTCGATTTGGTAATTCAGCCAGTTGGAGTGGGCCCGTTTAATCTACTTATCGATAAGCGTATCAATGGTGAAATGCCGATAATACATCTTTCGGATGTGTTTATAACAAGGCTCAGCCGGTCAGCAGAACGCATCCAGGAACGTTTTGATCTAACCCTAAATCCCAGTATTCCGGCTGAGGAGAAGGCCGAAGAGATTAATTCTGACGAAAGTGTGGGAGACGCAATAACGGATGATTTTGCCAATTTCAAAAAACTGCGAGTCGAGTTGAAGAATGATAATTCAGTAATCCCTTCCATTGCATTAACTTATCCAGCAGCTATTCCTCCCCTTCCTGGACTAGGAGAATTAAAAGGCGTTACTGCACTCGATTATCAGCAGTATAACCCACATCCCTGGGCAGATGCTGGGCCTCATTTCAGTTATTGGATTGGGCACCAGTTTACCGAAGAAATTGTTGGGAATATACTGGATGAAGAGTTAAATGGACAGGATGACGAAGCGGCAAAGGAACTCGGGCGCTACGTACTCTATTGCCATGCCGGGAAAGATTGGTTATTAGAGGGACATATTGAAAATGTATACAATCACCGCGTCGGCGTTGAACCGATGCCGATCAGTCTTGGTTTGTCAACTGATATCAAACATATCGCAAGTTTATCAAGTCAGGAAGGTCAAAAGAAAAATGCACTAGATGGAGAAGATATAACTGTATTTGATAAGCGCATTGCAGTGCGTTATTGCGTTAATATAGATGAAAATGACAACGAGAGTTTAAGCATAGAATTAGATAAAGAATATGCTAAGTGGGTGCTTGCTGAATATAACAACATTGATGAAGACAATAAGGAGGACCGGCAGCCGGGGCGCATACGGGCTTTCTACGAGGCCCTTGCTGACATGCAGCATTGCCTGGACAATGCCGACTATTCGCAGGAGGACGAGGATGCTGCTGGATGGGTTAAGCTAGCCCTCGAACGTTGGAACTTCGACAACACTAAAAACATCACTTCGGCGGGTGACATAACGCCTATGCAGGAAAGATCTCTGCCATCCGTCGTTCCCAACCTTCGGTGTGTTGGAAGGGCAGAACTCAATGTTAACAAAGAATCAGTTGCTGGATGGTTGAGTTTGATTAAAGATTCATTTGCGAATTTCATACAGAACCTTGAGGTGGCAGTCAATAATGAAACAGAAACACTAGCACCATGGCAAACGATCTCGTTTCCAGTGACGTCGGCGGACTGGAACTGGTCTTTTGGTAAAGTGGACTCTTTAGTAGACACAACTAACCTGGTGCGCCTCGGCATATCATTACGTCGTGCTGACAAAACGATCGTTGATGCCAGCTTTGGGAAAGCCGAGCCTATATTACTTCGTCAAAATGCAAAGGAAAAAGAAGATCAACTGCCAGGCCCAGGCAGTGATACTGATATTGGAAGAGATAAAAGGGAGATTCTCAAAAAAGATGCACAAAAGGCTACCAAGAATTATCTATGCGGCAGAGGGACTTCTTCATCCCTAAATGATGGCTCGAATCTGCATAAATCTTTTTTATGGCTTACTTCAAAGCAATGCGTACAACAGGTGACTGCATTATGCCAAATGGATGGCAATGCCGATATGAACCCGAATACACGACGACAGCGCATTTTCGGATCAATCACAGAAATCGCCCATTTCCCTGTAGGACAGCGTTTACGGGTTGATACTGAAGTCAAACTATACTATGTGCTCTACGCATTGCGTCCTATCCAGCGCCATCCGTTTTTTCGTGATGCGCGTACCACGCAGGAATTTCTGGAATATTTGACTCAGTTGATGGGAGATCTTGTAACGGGTAAGCATACAAAACTGGTGGAATTTGAGGAGGAAGAATTCGCCTCGAATATCGCAATGAATCATAAGCGAGATATAGAGCGTTACGCCGGAAATTTAGCGAATATATTGGCCAATCAGTTCCTCGCCCGTGTCGACGACGTAACTCAACTCCCTGAACCGGAAAAGACACAGCGCTTAAACAGGATCGACAATGACCCATGTCTTTCAGACAGCGAGAAGCACGAATTAAAGGAATGTGCCATTCAGGAGTTTAACATTTATAAACATGTCAATAAACTTGCAGATGACCTTGAAAATGATACAGACGAGGGATCTCTCGTGGCTCTAAAGAGTCTTTTTACGCGTGACCCCAATGCGGCGAACTGGGCAAAGGGTTTTGCCATAGGAATTTTTGAGCCTGAGACTTTCAGTGATCGTCTCTACAGATTGCGTATCAAAAAAAGCATACAGTTGATCAAAATTAGTGGTAGTGGAATTGAACAAGTGGGATCGGAAACTCACGAAGCCAAGCCTGTGGGTTTCGACGCTATTTTGAAGTCAGCAAGCTCCGCGCATACGATTAAGCCTCTACGGTATTTTACTGAAGCGCTCGCCGATAGCGTATTTCAGCATAATTTCAGGATCGATAACGACAAAGGAGATGCACGCGCGCAAACGGCAGAGGACGTGATTGAAGGCACGAATAGTCTTGATGCCCCCGAAAGTTGTGAAGATCGAGATATCAGATTGAATGTAGTTCACTACAATCCCGAATGGAAAGCAAGTCTTCTTTTAGTGAACCGAACAGAACGTTACGAAAGATACATTCTCCCTTCCAGAGACGCACCGGAAGCACCTGTTGCAGTTGAGCCTGAGATGGATCAAAAACAAAATAAGGATAAACCCGGTCTAAGGATAAATCCATGGTACTCCGAGATTTTCGTTCAAGATTTACCTGCATCTGACCTGCATAAACGCTTTAAAGAGAGACTGAAGCCGATCCTTACCACATTTAATGATACTGAAGGTGAAGGCACTGATGATGATAGGTCTAACCTTAGGTTGGATGAGAAAGGGCTCATTTTTATTGCACCGGGATTACGCGCGACAACGACGATCTCGAAGAAGAGCCTCAGTCTTGCTTTTGCCCAGCATAAGAAGGGCCTACAAGAACAGCAGATAGACTTCAAGCCCTCCAGCGGGTGGCACTACATCGACACCTATTTATCCCATTTTTTGTTTATCGTAAACGCCGATGAGGAAGCGTTGCAAGGGCCATCAACCGATCCTATGAAGGGGTTTACTAACGATACATTTGAATTTCAGGTCGAACGTCGAGAGGGGGAATTCGAAACCGAGGAACCGCCTGAAAGCAGTGAAAAGGAATTTGATGCCAAGTCGGGACTACATGGTTGGTTCCATTACAACCGCTCGGTGGCGGAGAGAGGTGCTGAGGCATCAGAAAAACCACCTAAAATGACAGTGGAGACGGTAATTAAAGAATTGCGTATCTGGATTAATGGGCCAAAAGAGGATCAAGCTGATGTAGGTGTTCCTGAGAATGAACATCAACACCTTTTGTGCCCATATAAGCCAGAGTCGATGGAGGAAGATAGATCCAATAATGAGAATATAATCACAGCGCGTTATTCCTTGGGGCAGAATGGTGAAGGGTGGCAAGTATTTGTTGAAGGGCTTGATAAGCGTAGCGATGCTGTTGGTTCCATCGTCGCCGTTGATGCGCTCTCTCTGCAAACTCAGAAATCTGATGGAACGTGGGACGTTCCAGACTCGTCTCGAATACTCCTACGCGTCACGGTACTTGATGATACCCGCTTCAACACTCGTGTCAGAGCTCGTGTCCTGCGTAACCAGGTTGATGCAGACGGTGATCTAGATGGCGATATTAATCCCGTTTTTGTGCGTACGACTAAATATTCCGATTGGGCAAAGTATCCTCCTTATTTTCTACTTTATACCGAAGATGAGGTAATAAGTAAATTCCCTGAAGCAGTCAAGTACCTTGAGGTTGGCGAGGATTCAGAAGCCAAAGTCGATATCCAAACCCGTGCTGGTTGGTTGTCGGCGGCACCTGGCTCATATTCATTTGGTGCTAAATTACTCCCGAATGTCCTCAGCCAAACATTTAAAAGCGATATGGCCAAGGTGGAACGCTATTTTTCTATTAAGTCAGCAGGTAATCCAGATTCTATCCCTGACAAGGATAAGTTTTTAATTGATGGAAGCATCGTTCAGATTCTTGGTGACCACCACAAGCGCGTCGGGGATGACAGCGTTAACCACAAGAAAAAAATAGAATCACGGCATGATGCAGTGGTGACTCAAAACCTTCGACCATCGGGTCTCGTGGACGGAGTCCGGTCCGTAAATGGAAAGCTATTCTACACTGCGACGCCCAAAGGTTTTGAGTTGATGGTGAGCGAGATGTATCGTGAGGAAATCAAGTCTGCCGACCCCAGTATGGTTGTGTCTTGGTATGATCCAAAAGGAACACCCCTAATGGAAATCAACTGGCCTATCGTTTGGGAGGATGATGTTGATGATTAATAATTAATGCGGAATTAAGAAACCTAAAACCACTGAAAGGTTTTAGCTTCAACCCATAAGTGCAATTCATTTTTATAAAAGGCAAAACTATGAACAAAACAATCAAAAGAAAAGCTCCTCTACCACTGAACCTTTCAATAATGTAATGGTCAATGGCAGCCAGAGGAGTGGCTAGCCCGTTCGGGAGGTGAGAATGAAACATCATGGGAGCAACAGTATATTTATGTTTTAGAAGCCAATCTTGTTTTTCATAATGGTCTGACACTGCCTTTATTTTCTGAATTTCTAAGTCATACTGAGGGCGATCCCGATGATGCCAAGCAAGATTGCGAGTTAAAAACATTCAAACGCTTGGCTATCAAAATCAAGCAAGAATTCTCACCATTACCGGTCATTATTTTGCTGGATGGACTCTATCCTAATGGCCCTGTCTTTGAACTTTGTATTCAGCAGGACTGGGATAGTATGATCGTTTTACAAAAGAAATCCCTGAAGTCTGTTTGGACAGCATTTAATGCCCAGAAAAACTCTGATTCCCCCGCCTATACAGGTGATTGGCGTGGCCGAAAGAAAAAAATAACCTGGGTTAATCATATTCCCTACACATTTAAGGACACGAACGGGCTGAAAAAAACCTTAATCCTGCATAGGGTTGTTTGTAAAGAAGAGTGGCAGGTTGTCAATGCAGACACAGCAGAGATTGAGATGAAATTTAGCCGCCACGCTTGGATTTCAGGCAAGCCACTAACACTCCAAAACATACATGAACGGTGTAACTTAGGAGCTCGCTATCGTTGGGCCATTGAGGACAGTAATCATACTGAAAAGCGCCGCGGTTATTGTTACGAGCATGCTTTTTCTTATAATTGGCAGGCGATGTGTGGTTTTCACCATTTGATGCGCTTAGCTCATTTGATCAATGCGATAACTCTCGCGACTCAACGCGTGGTGAAATGGGTGAAAAAAATGGGAATTCGAGAGTTTCTTTCTTTTGTCAAAGGAACCTTAACTGGGCCGTGGATTAGCAAAGACTGGGCAGTGCAGTTTTTACGACAACCTTTCGGATTTCACATCGAATAATTTCTTTGTGTACTGGATTTTTAGGGGATGAACAGCCCTCTTAGAAGAAGTGTGCCTTGAGTTTGTAAAAATCACACTAAATAGGCGATTTTTCACATCATTTGTGAAATTGGCAAATAATATAGATCACAATAAACTATTTTCTAAGAAAGAAGTTGTGTATTCGATAAAGGCACTTGGATATTGCAAGGTTCATGCGTCAGAGCTGGGAATAGGATGTTTTTTCTGCCGCATAGCGGCTTCGTCCAACGCTATGTATGCCAACCGGCTAAAAGCTTTGAATATATTTCAAAGCACTTAACCGTAACGGTGACATAGCAAATTTTATTTGTTATTGTAATTACTGAGAAAATAACAATATAGTTTATTTTAAAGACAAATAAGCGGAAAATCACACCTAAGATGACTCTACTGCCTCCTGATTTTGATTTCCATGGATCCCAACTTGTCGGGTATTTTGATGTATATCGTTTCGAATCTGAAATTGGCAGAGGCGCTCAAGGGGTAGTGTTGAAGTTTCTGGGAATAAACACAGGAGCAGAGATTGTTTTTAAGCATTATGCCCCCCATACTGCTTCGAAATCAACACGTTTTTCGACAGAACCAGATGCGCATTACTACTCTTATCTTAACGAAAAGGGTCATTTGGAGTATTTGTCTGTTATCTCTCGTGTAAATGCATTCACCGATAATCTTAAGTGCTCCAATATGATCGGACCGTTGATTCGTTCGTTTTATAAAGATATATTACGTGTTCCTAATGGTTATCCTAAATATAAAATTTTACAAAAACGTGCTTCTGTTTTATTAGAAACGGCATCTGAATACAATCATGTTGAGAAACTCTGTAACTTTTCCTCATGGCCTTTAGTTATAGACTACGCTCGATACATAACAAAGCCAGGTGATCCTGACTTTTTTATTCCTGTTCCAGAGCGTAATCCTAGTAACCTAGGGGAATGGATGATAGGAAATGATTTTCTAAACGAATTTAGTGTTCCTGTTTATAATTTTATTCGAGGGCAATCTCTCTCTCAGGTAATTCAAAATAGAGGTACTTTGAATAAACGAACTGACATCATAGAAGGTTTAGTTTGTGCTGTTTCCAATCTCCACTATTTTGGCATTGCTCATCGCGATATAAAGCCAGAAAATGTTATTATTCGCGATGATGGGTCTGTTGTTCTTGTGGATTTTGGAATATCACAGAAATTCGCACCTTCAGATCGAGTTTTTGTTGCAGAACAGATTAGGGAAAAATATTTACATCATAATAAAGAAAAGGGTACTAGGCTAAATGAGGATAATTCCTGGAATTTTGAATGTCCCGCTGAAGGCTGGCAAGGCGCACGATTGTTCGCTAATATTTACAATGAAAAAAATCCAATGAAAACATCACCGATTTATCAGGATGATGTTTTTTCAGTTGTTATCCTTATAATTATTTTGCTCACCGGTCAACATCCTCTTATGCCTGATGTCACAATGTCTATGTTGTTACACAATAAGAATTTGAAGAGAGCATATCAAGCAAAATGGCTCAACAAATTTAATTCAAAAGAACTATCAGAAGTGCTTTATAATTTTAAATCACAGCATAATAATGATCTTATCAAAGATCTACTAGGTTATTTGGAAAAAAAAATGACGAATAATACGGGTAGGATATCTCATTTAGCTCGAATATTAGAAATTAAACTTCCTGCATCATTTCCAGAGATTTTTGATTACGGGGAGATTATTATGAATAATGGTGAATATTTAACATTAGATTTTTCTGATTATGCTCATAATTTTGCTATCACACGTTCGGATCTAAGTATTATAAATATAATAAAAGGGACAGCTCAATTCGAAAAGAGTTACTTAAGGCATGAACCAAAGGAGATAATATTCCCTGCAGCAATTGATTAAAAATTCCTCCTGAGTGTGACAGGAGACAATAGAATTAAATAATTATGGGACTCATCGTTGAGTGTGGAATGATTTAAATGTCAAATATTTCTTAACAAGAAATTATCTTTTATGTCAAGAATACCGACGGTTCAAAAAAATTTACTGTTAATTGACGGTAAAATACAACGATTTTTTTGATAAACATGGCTAATATGTGAGGCTTCAGGCTTCAGTTTAAAGGGCTAGATCATAACCTTACACAAGTCTGTAATCTATTGATTTAAAAGTAATTCGTAAAAAATAAATTTGATTTAAAATCAGTTAATTATAAAGTTATGTGTAACGAGATGGGGCTAGATATGAATTTTATTTTTTTAAAAAATGGTATTATTCCAATAATGACTGTGGTAATAGGCTTCATTGTTGCAATAGGAAGTGCATTGGGTTATATACCCAGCGATTTGTTACCAGCAGCCACGTTGACTGTTATTTCAATGCTTGCAACAACCGAGATCATAGACCGGAACGTAAAGCTAAACGAAATGCATAATAATATAAGACAACTTGAAAAATTGACTAGGAAAGAATTGGGCAATACGGTGAAATTATCTCCAGATGCGTGTTATGACCGGATTAAAGAAGAAATAGAAAATGCATCTACCTCTATACAGTGGATGTCTCCTCAAAGTCGGAAAGGGACAAGGGGTGATATTAACAGGGTATACGAAATTGCCATCGACACAATACTCAAAAATGGCAAGGTAAGACTTACTTGGGTGACACGAATTGATAATGAAGCACGTCGAAAACGAAAACAGCGGATAACTAACATAGTCAAAAACCCCGCTAAGTTAAGTATAAAGGAAATACCTCACGACTATCCTGGAGATATTGCCTTGTCATTTATTATATTTGATAATGAAACTCTTGTAACGAGATCCCCGTTCATGGAAGGGCTAGAAGGCAGCTATATAATTTCTAAGGATCCAATTATGGTTCAGATGTTCATCGAGTATTTCAACTACATCGCTACAAAAACATTAGCGGAATAAAATTGATGATTTCTGAGAGGCTGTGAATAAACCTCGGTATTATTTTTTAGAACCCTGAACTACAGAATAAAGTCACAGATTAAGAATTTGGGTTCTAACCACAAATCCTTTAAATTCAATTGCTTTGGGTTTTTTATATATTTTCACAAATACTGTTTTATAAAAAAATAGAAAATTTTAGGCACCCTTCATATTCAGCTAAAAGTAGTGGACAGTTGCTCAGGATAGAAAAGTTCAATTATAATCTAACTTCAGTGTGATTAACTGTAACACGCTGTAATAAAACATTTTAAATCTAAACGGTACTGAGCTCTCATTCTAGTGTGGCACGCTTCTTGTGCAAACTGTCCACTGGGAAATGAAGGGTGCCAAATTTTAAATTGAAGATTAATTTATTCACAGCCTCTGAGTAAAAACACTAAATTCAGGTTATGTTTTTTTAAATAAAATATTCGGGGTAAATATTTAAGGTCAGAGGGGCGCATAGTGGGGTCGACGCAGAACTCGGAACATAAACCCCGTTAAGAATTTAGTTTAACCTAAATCTGTCGTACCTAATAAACGATAGACAGTCGTTTTTCCTAGTCCGTACTCATCCATCAAGTCTTTAACCATTGCACCAGATTTACGCTTAGTCTTTAGCTCAATAATCTGTTCCTGAGTCAGTTTAGGTTTGGCACCAAATTTAATTCCCAGCTCCTTAGCTTTAGCAATACCATCGGTTTGTCGTTCCTTGCGGATAGCATTCTCGAATTCAGCGATTGAGCCAAGCATATTGAAAAGAAGTTTGCCTGTTGGTGTGCTGGTATCTATTGATTGATCTAGTACGACTAAATCAATATTACGCTGTTCTAAATCCTCAGCAATTTTAGTGAGGTCATAAGTTGAGCGAGCCAAACGATCTAATTTAGTAATAACGAGTGAGTCGCCTTCTCTCAAGTGCTCTAGGCAGGAGTTTAATTCAGTCCGATTATCTGCCTTAGAGGCTGACTTCTTTTCTTGGTATATTTTACCATCGCCATTCTTACAGCCATACTCAGTTAATTTATCAACCTGTACATCCAGAGATTGTCCTGTACTGCTTACTCTTGCATATCCAATCAAGGCCATGATAATTCCGCTTCAATGTGTTCCGTAATTTCTTATACGTTTCGGGAATTAATTATGGGACATAAAATGGAACTCTTCAACACCGCATTCTATGGTTAGGAAAATAGTCCCATAATGTATACTATTTGAGACGTATGTTTATATGTATAACGTGAAGAGGCCTAAAGTTTTGGGGCCTCTTCAGAACTGTTTCTCTTGTATAGAAATCATGTTAATTCGCTTAGAGTTAGTGGCTTTTAGGATTGTTGTTAATATGGAATGGGAGTTAGAGTGCATGGTAACTAGACCGAGACAATTACTTGTTATATGAATAAGTAACAGTCGAATAACGACCCAAAGTTGACGCTCGTCTAAGGTCAATTACTCCATGATTCAGCAATGAAATCAACAAAAGCTCGTACCTTTACAGAAACGAGTTTGCTGTATGGGTATACAGCATATAGCCCTCTAGTCATCGGCGTGTATTGGTCTAGGATGGTTTCCAATCTCCCTTCTTTTAAGGCGCTGGCTATCATAAATGTCGGCCCTATAAATATGCCGTTACCATTCTGCGCTGCGTTCATCAGTATATTCCCCATATCTGAATGAAGGTTGCCATTCACTTTAATACTGATGTTTTTCCCCAGATCATCTCTGAACAACCAGTTATCCGGATTCGGCAACTGTGAATAGATCAGGCAATTATGTGTTTCGAGTTCACCTGGATGTTTAGGCTTACCATGTTTTTTGAGATATTCGGGTGATGCACAGGCATGTAAGCCACATGGCATAAGTAGTCGCGCGACCAAGCTCGAATCCTCAAGCTCCCCAATTCTAAGCGCCACATCGATACCCTCTTCTACAAGATTCACTAACCGTCCGGAGATATGAATATCCAGTTCAATCTTAGGAAATCTCTGTTGAAATCTCTGTAGTACCTCGGGAAGTAATGATATCGCAAGGCTCTCGGGGGCTAAAATCCGTAATCGACCTTGTGGTTCACTTTGTAAGGGTGAGACTGACTGCTCAGCTTCTCGCAAGTCTGACATGATCCGATGCGCATAACTCGCAAATACTTCCCCTGCCTGTGTGAGGTGCAGACGCCGAGTGGTTCGCTGAAGAAGCTGTACCCCAAGATGTTGCTCGAGGAGAGAGACTTGCTTACTCACTACAGGCCTAGATTTGTCTAATATCTCGGCTGCGGCAGTAAAACTACCACTCTCTACAACAGCAGAAAATGTTTCAAGATAAGGAAGAATACTCATATTAGTTAACTTTTAGAAATAATCTGTTTCTTTTACCGTGTTTATCTCTTAATTGCAATCATATAGACTTACTTATAATGTAATAAGAACCGCAAGATGAATTCGAATCACTGGGTATAAACAAGTAAAGAACTTACATTTAGGGAAATATTATGATCAAAAATACTGATAATACATACGGCGTAGTGGCTAAAGCCTTCCACTGGCTGCTATTCCTGATGCTGACCTTCTCAGTTGTAGCGGGAAACTTTCTTGCCGCCATGTCCAAAGGAGCTGAGAAAATGCAGGCCGCGGGTATGCATAAATCATTTGGTGCCATTATATTGATGCTGATCATGCTTCGCCTTGTGTGGCGGTTAATCAATAAGACACCCCGACTTCCGGATGAAACAACAGCAGGCGAAGCTTTTGCGGCTAAAGCGATGCACTGGGGACTTTACGTGCTGATGTTTGCACAGCCACTAGCTGGAATCATGATGAGCCAGACTGCTGGTATCCCAGTGAGCTTCTTTGGGTTATTCGAATTCCCTGTTTTTCTGGATAAGGATCCAGAGCTAGCGAAAACATTTCTCAGCATACATGGCACCGTGTGGATAATACTTGTCCTTGCAGTGATTGGTCACGCAGGTGCTGCATTGCACCACCATTTTATTAAGAAAAACAAGGTATTGAAGCAAATGACTACGGGTGGGTGATCACCAAAGTCGAACATTTAATCAACTTAGAGGATAAAAAATGAAACGATTATTGTTACATTCAGCATTTGTCGTTGGCTTATTGTTTTCGTCAATAACAACGGCTTTAAATTTTCCGACAGAGGAACCAGTGGGGGGAGAACCGTTCGGTTATAGTACAACAAACATGGGTGACGGTTTGTACGTATTCCGCTGGTGGGTCTACCGTAATATATTTCTTGTCACCGATGAAGGGGTTATCGTTACCGACCCGATAAATCCGAAAGTCGCTAATCAGTTGCTCGGTGAAATTCGCAAGATTACTGACAAGCCAATTAAGTATGTTATCTACAGCCACAATCATCATGACCATATTTCTGGCGGTAAGGTGTTCAAGGACCAGGGAGCGACATTCATCGCTCACAAAAATGTGCTAAAGGAACTAGGTGATCACCCCAGTCCTGATACACCTCTACCTGACATCACATTTGAGGATGAATATACAGTTCGGTTAGGTGGCAGGACACTCGAACTGAAATACTTCGGCCCGAATCATGGTGAAAGTCTGGTCGTTATGCGACTGCCAAAAGAAAAGATACTGTTTATTGTGGATATCGTTACACCACGAAGAGTCGCATTCAGAGCCATGCCAGATTTCTGGCCAGATGAATGGATCAGATCACTGAAAGAAATTGAACAGATGGATTTTAACTATGTTATCTCAGGACACGGACCTGAAACTCAACCAGCAATTGATCCTGCATCGGTAGTTAAAGAGCAACGTGTCTACCTGGAAGACTTGATGAAGGCAGTAAAAAAAGCAATGGATTCTGGTATCCATAACCCTGATGCACTAAGAAAAACCGTGAAACTGCCTAAGTACAAAAACTGGCAATACTACAAAGAATGGCTGCCAATGAATATTGAGCGAATTTGGGCTTATTACCATATGGGTTGGTAATAGCTCACTTGGTGGACAAGATGTTGATTCATTCAGCCTCTTGTCCATCGTTAACTGGTTTTATTGAGCCCCCGCGCATGGCCGATCGCGCGCATTCGCGGTTCCGTGTAAAGTTAAAATCAGTTAACAACCTATGCATCATCGACTATTTTTACATACCGTTTTACTCCACGTGAAAATGGCAAGTTAATTAAAGCGTTATACATCCTAAAGAAGAAAAAATGAGTAATCCAATAATTGCAGATAATAAACCAGTTAAGGTCAACCTTTCTAAAGGTCAGGAATATCATTTCTGTACGTGTGGTCGATCTAAAAGTCAGCCATTTTGTGATGGATCACATGTTGGTACATCTTTTACGCCCAGAGTCATTGTTTCTGACGAAGATTCCGAAGCCTATTTGTGTGCATGTAAGCATACCGGTAATACACCGTATTGCGATGGCACACACAAACAATTCAAAGATGATGAGGTGGGTAAAGAGGGGCCGGGGACAACATCAAAACCTTCTGATGTACCGAGAGCCAAATCAACAATCGAAGAGCCTACAGTAGAGTATATACACCAACTTGCCCAAGAAGGATTATCTAAACTAGGGCATCATGGTCCAATGACCTCGATGGGTGTGCCGCGACATGAATTGCCCCATTGGGATGATTTACAAATAATGGCCGCACAAATGGCCACAAAACCCTTGTTAGAAGACGTAAGCGTCGGTACTGAGCTGATTATCGGACCAGAGGCTAAGAAGCCACTGATATTAAAAATTCCTTTATTTGTTTCCGATATGAGCTTCGGCGCTTTGTCTGAAGAAGCAAAAATAGCTTTAGCCAAAGGTGCTGATCTCGCGGGTACTGGCATCTGTTCGGGTGAAGGCGGAATGCTACCTGAAGAGCAAGAAGCAAATACTCGTTATTTTTATGAATATGCCAGTGCAGGATTTGGCTATAAAGAAGCGTTACTGGACAAAGTTCAGGCCTTTCATTTTAAAGGTGGACAAGGTGCAAAAACGGGCACAGGAGGGCACCTTCCAGGTAACAAAAACATAGGCAAAATATCTCAGGTAAGAGGTATACCTGAGGGTGAATCCGCTATATCACCACCTACCTTTGCAAATCTTTCCTCATCAAAAGAATTTAAACAGTTTGCAGACCGTGTTAGAGAAATTACTGGCGGTATTCCTATTGGCTTTAAGCTTAGTGCAAACCATATAGAAAAAGACATTCAGTTTGCATTGGATGCCAGTGCAGATTACATAATTTTAGATGGCCGTGGTGGCGGCACAGGCGCGGCACCTGAGATGTTTCGCAACCATATCAGTGTACCAACCATACCAGCGCTTGCACGGGCACGTCGATATCTAGACAAACAAGGTGCTAGTGGTCGTGTGACACTTATCATTACTGGTGGTTTACGTGTTCCCATCGATTTTGTTAAAGCGATGGCACTTGGTGCTGACGGCATTGCAATTTCAAATAGTGCTATGCAAGCAATTGGTTGTGTTGCAGCAAGAATGTGTAATACAAATAACTGCCCAGCAGGTATCGCCACACAAAAAGAAGACTTACGTCGAAAGTTAAATATTGAAAAATCATCAAAGCAGTTACATAATTTTTTCGGTGCTTCTGTTGAGCTAATGCAAGTGATGGCGCGGGCCTGTGGCCACAATGATTTAAGCAAATTTAATAACAATGATCTAGCAACCTGGCATCGTGAAATGGCTTTGCTTTCAGGTGTCGCATACTCAGGATTAATGGATATATCAGGCAATGTATAACACGGCGCTGCACCGGAATTTTGTTACGCTATGCTTCACAAAATCCGGTGATCTGGGCCGTTAGCTCAATTTAGTAATCAAAATAAGAGATAGATACATGATTCGAGAATTAATTTATATGACAATTACATCCGTATTTATTTGCGGAACGTTTTCCACTGCTTTTGCTGCAGGTGGAGGCGGTGAAATAATAGCTAGTGACCCGAGCAAACACTTCGATGCAAAAGGCAAAATGCCTTCTAAATTCACTATCGAATTGCAAAACGGGCTTCGTAAAAGCCTGCCGTTTGACGACAAACGTGATTTTGAAGAAGCGAAGAAAGGATTTATTGCTGCACCAGATTACAAGCAAATTATGGCTGAGGCTGGCCATGTAGCATGGGACATGGGGAGCTATGAATTTCTACTCGAAGAAGGCCAAAACTTCGACAGCATGCATCCCTCACTACAGCGTCAGGCTATTCTTAATATGGCCTATGGTTTATATGAAGTGCTACCTGGAAAAATCTACCAAGTGCGCGGTTATGACCTAGCCAATATGACTTTCATCAAAGGCGATACTGGGTGGATTATCTTTGATGTTCTAACAGTCAAAGAAACTGCCACCGCCGCACTCAAATTTATCAATGAACAACTTGGCGAACGCCCTGTGGTGGCTGTTGTCTACTCACACCCGCACGGTGACCACTTTGGCGGTATTCGTGGTGTTGTCGATGAAGCGGATGTTAGAAGCGGCAAGGTAAAACTCATCGCACCTGAAGGTTTCATGCACCACGCAGTTTCTGAGAACATAATGGCCGGTAATGCAATGTCACGTCGCCTGTTCTTTCAATACGGTGTCTTGCTGCCACGCAGTCCATTTGGCCATGTTGACCAATCAATTGGCAAAAACGTCGCATCCGGCAACAACGGCCTGATGGCGCCGAATGTTATCATCAAAGAAGACTTTGAGGACATGACCGTTGATGGTGTCAAAATGGTATTCCAAAGCACACCCGGTACCGAGGCACCGGCCGAAATGAATACCTATTTTCCGGATATGAAAGCTTTTTGGGCAGCCGAAAACATTACTGGCACAATCCACAATATTTATACTCTACGTGGCGCGCTGGTACGCGATGCACTGGAATGGTCCAAGCAAATCAATGTGGCACTCTATAAATTTGGCCAGGATGCTGAAGTGATGTTCGCATCACACAGCTGGCCGCGCTGGGGGAATGAACGCATTCAGGAAGTGATGCGCAGCCAACGCGATACGTATGCTCACCTAAACAACCAGGTTCTTCATTTGGCTAACCAGGGCGTGACTGTTAACCAGGTTCACAATGTCTACAAGCTACCCGACAGCCTGCGCAACCAGTGGTCGGCACATAGCTACCACGGCTCTGAAGAGCACAATAGTCGCGCAGTTATTGACCGTTATCTAGGTTATTGGGATGCTAACCCTGCTACTTTGATGCCTCTGTCACCTGAAGATTCAGCACCGCTGTATGTTGAAATGATGGGGGGTGCCGACAAAATCATCAAAAAGGGTAAAAAGCTCTACGATGAAGGCAAGTACTTTTACGCCATCGAAATTCTAAACAAGTTGAATTATGCCGAGCCGGAAAATCAGGCTGCAAAAGACTTGCTGGCCGATGTATATGAACAAATCGGTTATCAGAAAGAAAGCCCAAGTGTCCGTAACAGTTTCCTTGCTGCAGCGTTCGAGTTACGCCATGGTAAACCAAGCGGTGCATCACCAACAATGGGCCCTGATTTGGTTCGCGCCATGACTACAGGAATGTGGTTGGACTTTTTGGGTGTGCGTTTAGACGTCAGCAAAACTGAAGGCAAGCATTTCATCATTAACTTGATTACCCCTGATAACGATGAGAAATACCTGGTTGAACTCAGCAATTCTGCATTGACCAATATTGAAGGAATTCAATCACCAAAAGCCGATCTCACCATTACCATGAATCGCTCCGATCTTGAAGATATAATGATGGGAAAAATAAGCTTTGATGACAAGATCGAGGAAGGTAAGGCGACGTTAAAAGGAGACCGCAAGTCTTATGATGAACTGGAAAGCATGCTGACAACTTTCACTATGGAGTTTGAACTGATACCGGGTACCTTGCCAGATGCGGCAGCGGCACCTGTCAATGAACATCCGTTTAAGCAAAAGGCGCCTTCAGACTCATCAGGTGGCTGATGCATTTTCAATGCTAGTGTTGCCAATTGCCGGCACGGTGGGTTGGAGTGAGGCACGAACTCCAACATTTATTAAAAAAACACCTAACAACCATTTAAGAGGAGAACAGAAATGACTGAATCAATGAGTCCGCAAAACGCATCCTATACCGTTGAAGTCGAGGAAGGGAAAACCTACTACTGGTGTTCCTGTGGCAAAAGCAAGAACCAACCTTTTTGTGATGGCTCACATGCAAAATAGTCACGAATGGGAAGGTCTCTACCAACAGGGGGAAAACCGGGTGGGACAGAGGTGAAGTAAGCCCCAACTTGTTCTATTGGTTAGAAAACGATCTTCTCAAACCGTGTAGGATTTTAGTTCCTGGTTGTGGAAACGGGCATGAGGTATTGGCACTGGCTGAACGGGGTTTTGATGTTGTTGCCTTGATATTGCTCTCACGCCCATTGAGAACCTTAAGCAAATGCTTAAAGAGAAGCAATTGAGTGCAGAGCTCGTACACGCTGATTTTTTCGCTTGGCAATGCAAAGAACCTTTTGATGCAATTTATGAGCAAACCAGCTTATGTGCGCTCCCATCTGATAAATGGAAGGCTTACGAAAATAGCTTATATGATTGGTTAAAACCCAAAGGAAAGTTGTTTGCCCAATTCATGCAAACAGAAAAGGAAGGTGGTCCGCCGTTCCACTGCGATGTTAGCGCAATGATTGATTTATTTATCACAGAAAAGTGGAAGTGGGGTGAAGAGCATGAGACACAGATCATTCACTCAGGCGGTTTACATGAAAAAACCTTCTTACTAGAGAAACTGTTGTAAGTAAGTTTGTTTCGGCTTTTTACAAGCCAAAACGAAAATATTTTTTGTGACAGTGAACATTCAAATGGCGACCAAGTTAGAAGTGATCGCCTCACAGGAGAAAAACTATGTCTGAAATAACTGTGTATCACCACCCTTTGTCAGTATGTTCAATGAAGGTCCGGCTGGCACTGGAAGAAAAAGGGCTCGCATGGACTAGCCGTGAGGTAGATATCGTTCACGCTCAGCAACAGCTAGACCCAGAATACATTCAACTGAATCCTAAAGGCGTCGTACCAACGCTTGTACACAGTAATGACGTCGACAAAGTTGTTACAAACTCAGCAAAAATTATTTGTTATATCGCATCGCTGGAAGAAGGGAATGTATTGATACCCTCTGACCAAAAAGATGTTGAGATAATGGATGCGTTGATCAATGTGGCTGATTCTATCGACTTACAAATTCTCAGCTATGCCCAACATCCGTCCATGGAAAAGTCAGAAAAAATACTAGATGCACGTATTGAAAAGTCACTCGGTATGGCTAAAAAGCATCCTGAACTTGAAGAAGCATACAAAGTGTGTGCTGAACGATCCATGAATAACAAAAACTTTAGAGTTGACCCGGAGCACGTCAGCCAGATAGAGCAAGGTGCTTATGATGCGGTAAAGCAGATAGAAAATCAGCTTGCCAATAATAGCTTCCTGATGGGTGAAAACTACACCGTAGCTGATGTTATATGGACCGTTGTTTTATCACGACTAGAACTATTGGGATACGACGATTGGATATCAAAAGATAAGTTTCCCAATGTTGCCGATTACTACAGCAAAATGAAACAGCGAAAAAGCTATCAGAGTGCGAATGTACAAAACCAGTGGTGGCAGAAATAGGGTAACTTATTAACGGCATGACAAGTAATTCTCGAATAATAGATGTAAACCACAAAACAGAACCAAAAGGACTCGATTGAAAAAATTAAAATAGCTCAATGGCCGTTATGGGTCGTGGGCAGACAGTGCTCATCTCGCTATTTCCCTCCCCAATTTTACATAACGCCCCGTTATGCGAAGCTTTTTTTAAAAGTAAACCATTGCTTTAAGGCAACTAAAAACAAAGCCTAAACTCAAAAGCATACCTTTTTTAACCTCTCCCAAAAAAGGCGATCTGAACTCAGGGAGCTTTTGCTTCTGAGTTGACAAGAACGCGTATTTTAGAATAAACAAATCATCTTTATTTAGTTTCCAAAGAAAATTAACTTGATTTTTGTATAAAATTATATACATTAACTTGCTATGAAAGATGAAAAGCCAATATATTGGGTAGGTAGCAGCCTTAAAGACTTAATGGTTTTACCTGATGAAGTGAAACGAGAAGCTGGGTACCAGCTGCATCGCATCCAAAATGGATTAGACCCCGAAGATTGGAAACCTTTTCAGACGGTAGGCGTTGGCGTTAGAGAAATACGAATTAGTGAGTATGGTGGCGCTTTTCGTGTGATGTATGTTGCGAAATTTGAAGATAAAATTTATGTGCTGCACTCATTTCAAAAGAAAACACAAAAAACCAGCCCTAAAGATATTCATATCGCTAAAATCCGCTATAAAGCAATTCTAAGTGAGGAAAAATCATGACGAGCATTATTGATACATCTATTACTCATATCACGTCAGAAAATGGCAATATCTTTGAAGATTTGGGGTTTTCTCCCCAAGAAGCCAGCAAATTAAAAATTAAATCCCAGTTAATGTGTCAAATTAGTGAATGGATTAAAGAGAAACAACTCAAACAAGAAGAAGCTTCTCATTTGTTACATGTGACTCGGCCTAGAGTATCTGACATTATGCGCGGAAAATCAGGGAAGTTTACTATCGACGCTTTGGTTGATATGTTAGAAAGAACAGGAAAGCATGTGACAGTACAGGTGAGATAAAAAAAGATATCTATAGTTGGGGACAGCAAGCAGAAAGAACAAATTGTACTTTGCCTTTAGAGAGCTGGGACGGGTGATTCGTACTACATTTTTACTTGAATATATTGATGATGAAGCCTTGCGGCGCATTATTCAGGCGGCACAAAATAAATGTGAAGGATTTAATCAATTCGCTCAATGGGTATATTTTGGAGATGATACCATTACCGAAAATGTGCGGGATGATCAATTAAAGATCATAAAATACAATCATCTCATTGCTAATTTCGGCCCATACCGGCTTTCGCAGCATGTTCAAAGACTTGTTCACAGCCAAAGATTTAGTATTGATGGAATCGTCAAGTGCAACTAATAACCGGTCCTCTGTTTCAGGCGAATCAATAAGCGCCCAAGTGGAGCGCCATAGGTTTTCCCACGGTAGCGAGCGTTGACGAGGCCATAAAGGTATAGAAACGTTTCTTTTTGATGTCGATCCCAAACAAAACGCCTAAACCACGCCATAAATTAGAATTCATTGATGACGTAAACGGCACAATAATCGCCAAGAGCGTGTAGACAAATAACGATGCACACTCTTGGCCGAGTTTGGAGTTTGGTGTCGAAAAAATGAGTTTGTAGGGAGAGTAGAAGATCGCGTAAAATTAACATGAATGAGGTCTTTTTATTTGTATAATCAATTACTTAGAATAATATATTATACAGTATTTTAAGGTCTCATTGGGTCTCATTCACCAGCAAACGGTTGTTTTTAAAGAGATAATTGTGGTTTCACGGAGGAGAATATTAGTTAAGTCTAATATTTCTTTGCGTAAAAAAACTGGGAAACTTCAGTAAAGTATCTTATCCTGTTTATTCGAAATCGATCATTTTGTGTTCCAGGCCCAGGAAGTGGTTATCTAAGTTTTGATATGCAAAAGAGGATATGATGAAAGCACGTTATATTTTATCAACGTTTGCGATACTGGTAGTGATGGTAGTTGCTGTTAGCGGGTTCGCTAGAGCTGGTAGTAGTAAAAGTGATAATAATTCAATTCCAGGATCAGAGATAAATAATATTGATTCTACTTTTACTATTAGTGCAAATGGAAAAAATGATGCAATCGAAGTGCGTGCGGGAGAGCCAATAATTCTCTCTTTGCGCTTTAAAGATAAAGAGTTAAATGAAAGCATTCTTGGTCAACTTGTGGTTGTTGATCTTTCAGGTACATTAAAATATTTCGATGTCGACAAACGCACATTTGGCGATCATTCAACAGCTGTAATGGTCAAGTAAAACAGGACACTTTCTTAGACCTATTTCTGATGGAACTCACGCTCAAACTCTAAGGGCGATTTATAGCCTAATTTAGAGTGTGTCCGCTTACCGTTATAAAAAGCTAAGTAATCAATAACACTTAACTTAGCCGCTTCTTTTGTTCTGAATTTTTCG
>Ga0209825_1000300_pt1 | contig 43198 bp, 32 predicted proteins | sample EN8Hudsemesocosm_FD_184631 | JGI IMG/M metagenome (GOLD analysis project Ga0209825, IMG submission 184631) | Methane-oxidizing microbial communities from mesocosms in the Hudson Canyon - EN8B Hudson Canyon (SPAdes) (version 2) | ecosystem: Environmental > Aquatic > Marine > Cold seeps | place...
GCATTAATAGATACACAATCTTAAGGTGAAAGCCAAGCATTCGAACATCGCGCTTGTTGTGATATTTTTGTTTTTACCTGCGATCTCATATTAAGAACAACCCTCTGAAGAACGAGGAGGTGGCCGACAGAATAACCCCCAGTGGAAGCATTTGAGGCCTCCGTAAACAAAACTGGTAGCGATACCTGTGAAGTCATCACCCCAAGAGGTAATAGCATTAACGGCAAATGTAAATTGCTTCCGAATCAAAGTGATTTGGTGTGTGTATCCAAAAGGCGGCTAAGGCAAGATCAATAGTTGATAAATAGATACTCATATGCAGTTTTCCATATTTCTTTCATATTTCCTGCACATTGCTTCGTTAAATTAATCTCCTTAGAAAATCATCTCAATACATGCAAATTTGAAGGAAGGACTATGGACTACAAAAATCTAATTATCACCCCTTTGATAATAATGCCACTGCTACTCACAGGCTGTAGCAGCACAAATGACACCGCTGATACTAATGACACAACTGAGGCTACGGACACTACTGAGGCAATCGAGACCAACTCAGTGTGGATCATTAACACTACCGATGAAACCTCTGAAAACCTGTTTGAAAGCGGCACCTCACAAGGCTCGCTAGTGAATGTGCAAAGTGTTGATACTGAAACCGTAGACGAAGTTGAGTACACAGTGGTATCTGCCACCGGTATTGCTAATTACAAAGTCACGTTAACACAAGAACAGATAGACGCACTAAACGCGCGCCCTAAAGCTGCCACAGACTTCTTATCTGGCGTCACTACTGCCGAAGCGGGTATTTCGTTTGAGTTTGGAGAAGATATTGGCTACAACAGCAATAACAATTGTACCACTACAGGGGGAGAAGGCTACTGGCCTCCTGGCCCTGTTTGTCCAGAAAATTTATCACGTACAGGTTACTTCCCTAATGCCCCTATTCCTGCAACGGATGTAGTGCTAAGTGGTTTAGGTGCTGTAGGTTACTGGGTAAACGGTACCTCGGTTTACCAATGGGGAGACGGTCAAAGTTACAATAATGCTGGCGTGTGGCAAACGCTAGCGCCAGTGGCTGAAGTATACGATGTGGATGTATGTGGAGGTCATGCCGCCAACGGAGACTATCATCATCACTTTAACTCGAAATGTTTAGCCGAGTTAGTGGGCGATTTGGGTGATTCTCACTCTCCTGTATATGGTTACGCCGCAGATGGTTATGCTATTTACGGCCCTTGGAATAACAATGGCGAATTAGTGAAAAGCAGCTGGGCAGTACGAGATTATGATGATGCCAGCTCTATTACTGGTTGCGGTGAAGCAGGTGTACGAAATTGTCGATTAGTAGACGAGTATGATGTGGATGCAGGCACGGAAGTCGCAGCCGATGGCCCCTTAACTTCTGATACCTATATTTCTCTTTCTGGTAATACCTTCACAGCCAGTGCAGGTTTTTTCTATGAAGACTTTTACTGGAATTCAAACCTTACTAACTTGGGTGGTGTTTATCTTGACCAATATAATGGGCACACAGATGAGACTCTGGGTTACCATTATCATGTAACCATTACAGTGGATGATAGGGGTGTACAAACACCTTCTTTCCCTTACACTATAGGCCCACGTTTTTATGGTCAGTTGCAAGATAACAGCATCATCACGAGCGTTGGAACACCCCTCGGCGACTCACCTCCTGTTGAAGGCGACCTTCCCGAGTGCGGGCCAGATGATGCACCAGAAGAGGGTGAAGCGCCACCAGATTATTGTGTGCCACCAGCGCGACAAGGTTAACCGAGTCTGATTTAAACACATAAACTAGCCCTGTCATGTTTAAAACACCATGCAGGGCGAACTGTTATAAACGGACCAATGAAAAACTATTCCAACTTAAATACGATACCATCATCATGAAAAAAACCGTACACACGATTATTTATACCTTACTGCTCATACCCGCTATTGCCCTAGCTGCGAATGAAATGCCAATGGACATGAAACACAAGCACTCACCACTTGAACTACCTGAATCTGCCTATACTCCGCAATTAAATATATCTATTACTGCGGATGATATGTCGGGCTATAACTTAAATTTAGATACTTCTCAGTTCCAATTGGAATCTCCCCGTAATATTGGTAATACCCCAAAGGGTGTTGTTGAAGGCCATGGTCACCTATATGTTAATGGGACGAAAATTCAGCGCATCTACGGTACAGATGTCCACATTCCAGGCAAGCATTTTAAAAAGGGTATGAATCAAATTAGTGTAACCCTTAACAGCCATGACCATAGAGTTTGGCAAAAAGAAGGGAAGGCGATTTTATCTACTGTCTTTATCAATACGGAGAAGGAAAAGCTAATTTCTCATCAGTTTTCTACTTTTCCAGTGGTAACGAACTAACTCATACACAGTGCTTAGAGGAAATTAAATTTGGCTTAAAAATCTTCCTCATCGGAAAGTGTTGGAAAAAGAACCTTCTTAGCATGAGTAAAAAAATCCAACTCCCTTGAATTAACACCATCTAACGAGATAAGGTGATTCAATTTCCCCATGAACAACATGCGTGAAGTAGGGTTCTTTTTTAGATAATGATTAATGGTATGTAAATCATCAGTGCTATCATTGTTTAGCGTTTTTACCTGTTTATAAAGACTAGCAATCTGCGCGTCATTGAGTGTGAATTCTTTTTTCAATATTTCGGAAAACTCATGTTTTTCTTTAGCGCTTTCTACGCCATTTGAAGAAATAACGTGGTAGAGAAGTGAAGCCAATGCAACATGGATTGCTTCATCATCTGCATGGTTAAATAATTTACTTTCTGTTTCAAATGACTCGAACAAGTGCTTAAGGGACTTGAACATTATTTTAGACTCCTTAAGTAAAAATTGAAAAAAGAAAAAGTTATCCACCCTGCCTCTAAAGACGCATTGGGTCATATTGCCAAATCCGATAAATAATCATCATGACTGAATGAACTTATACTCCTGAGTTAAATATAGGCGATATTTTCATAAAGCAATAGGTTTCAAGGTAGGAAAAGTAAATAATACACTCACTTTATACACACATCTCTATCAATTATGATTTAAGTTGTATGTTCGCAGCATTAGCGTCTCAAATTACAGGAATAAAAAAACCCGAACATTTTTCAATGTTCGGGTTCTTCAAATAATGGTGCCCAGTCTCGGAAGCGGCACTATGTCGCTGTATGCCTTGTATAATCAGGAGGGGGCTGATAACTGTCGTGATTAATCGAATATGTGTGACAAAAGTATACCATGTTGGAGGTGGTGCGCATTGGTGTCGAAATACTCTTGTTAGCGGACATAAAAAAACTTCGAGATTAGTCGAGGTTTGGACTCGGTTATCGGCCAGGAGCGGACATTAACGTGTGTTATTAACTTGCGTCGGGTTCTCGCACTTATTTGCCTCTGAAAAACTCATGATTTATAAGATAATATCTAACTGGTAATTACCTGCAAGCCCGCAGGCAGTCACTTCACCTGAAGTTAAAACTACTTATTGAGGCATACGCACCCGACTTTGCTGCTTGAATTTTAAGTTAATTAATTGCACCCACTTTGTTCGCTTCTATTCTACAAATTGAAACGGCCCCAAGATAGAGCCGCTAATTTAGACAAGCATGTAGCGTTGGAAGCACTCTGGGTTATAAGCACTCTGGGTTCTAAGCCTTAATTTTTTTGCGACTAAAACCCACACCGGCAAGCCCTAACCCTAGTAGGATTAGTGTGCTTGGTTCAGGTACCTCTTGGCTGATTGTTTCTTGCACTTTAATATCAACAAATGCCGCAGTGAAAGATGTAGCCGTTAGGCCACCTGCACGCAGCTGATTTAAATCCCAGACAGCACCACCAGTCTCTAGTGCCAAATCGGCATAATCAGTTTCTGAAGAGCCCGCCCCACTGGTAACACTCGCACCGATACAGGTGTTAAACCCTCCAGACCCATTGGCCACATAACCGGTGCCAGTATCATCAAGACCTAAAGCTACCGAATTATCATCGCATCGAATTTGTATATTCAAGACGGCATTAAGCAGAGCATTCTCACTTGCTAGTGCGTTAACCATGCCATCAAATGTAAAGCCACCACCCCCATCTCTATCTTCATCGGTCACTAAGATTATATTTGTTACGGCATTAGCTCGAAGCGTATAGTTATTCAAAGCATAATCCATTGCTTGATAACCATCCTCAAAACCTCCGCTATGGATCAACGTTCCAGTAGCAGTGCCATACTCCGTAGCGGTGCCAAACTCACTTCCGCCAACGAGATGTTTGTGACCGGAGGTGCCATGAGTACTATTTGCACCAAAACCCGTCAAACCATATTGTGGACTGAAGGTATCCCCTCCAGCTTCCGTTGCAAATGCAGCATCCAGAGCTGTCATCATACTGCCTAACCAAGCATGCTCGGTAGACATAGAGCCAGACTCATCGACCACCGAAATAATGTCGGTAGTAATAGGAATTGCAAAAGCGGGAAGAGAGACTGCAGCCGTAACCGCCAATACCGCTACTTTCAATTTAGAATATTTCATCATGAAAATTCCTTCTTAAAACATCATAAATTACGACATACGTATCTAACCTGTTTCAAGCCTTGTTGATCCGCCCTATGTTGATTGGCTACCACCCACCCATGCAACAGATGTCAGATATACCAGATATGCCTCCGACTCAGAAAAAAGCATAGATTGATCCACTAAACACATTAGTTTGTAAAATCAATTGATTATCTAAAGTGAGTACATTTACAAAAACAAATATCTGTATAAAATCTCGACACTTTTAGAAAAAACTAGTCATCCGACTAATGCTAATTAGCTACATTGAAGGGTGTTACTATTACTATTTTGCAAAGCTGGAGCGAAACCAGCTCACGCTCTGCTAGTTGAGTAGGCCTCACTCTGCGTTACTACTCCAACACACCATATTGGCTAAGAATACCGTTTAATCTCTAGAGATTCTGATAGCAACTCAGGTAGGTAATGCAAGTAATTCTTAGCCCTTAAGGTTTGGACTTACTTCATGCTTGAACTGTAGTGGCATAGTTAATATGGCCATCTGATTAACTATGCCACTACATGCCTTCCAAAACATTTTCGATAACAAACAAAAAGCGGAATTCGTTTAGGGTGTTGAATAGGGGATTAATTTGGTTTTGGGCAGGGGCTACTCCAAATAATAGATGTTTACGAACTTGATGCCTAAACTGCTTAGTATTCGTAATTTAACTTTGTTTTTAAATTAAACTGAATTAAATATTTACGGGAGGTGCTTTATGGCAACTACGAATAAAACCAAGTTTAAAATTACGGTAATCTTTGTCTTATTGCTTTGTGTGGTGGCTCGTATACATGCGGCTGAAGATCACATACTTCCGCTGGCCACTGGCGAATATCCACCCTATTCATCATCTTATATCGCAGGTTATGGTGTGATGACAGAGATTGTTTCTGCGGCAGTCAAAGAAATGGGAATGGAACCTAAATATGGCTTTTACCCCTGGAAGCGTTGCGAGTTTGCTGTGAAAAAAGGAGAAGTTTGGGCGGCGTTTCCTTACGGTTATACTAAGGAAAGAAAGGAAAACTTCTTATTCTCAGATGTGTTACTAGTGACCGCGACGCAATTCTTCTACTCTAAGAGGCACTAGAAGGGGCTATTGGATTGGAAGGTTATTGAGGACTTGAAGCCTTTGAGTATTGAAGGAACTTATGGCTACTACTATGAAAACGAATTTAAGCGCGCAGGGCTGAATATTGAAGTGGCATAGTTAATTTGGTCACGTAATAGGAGGTGCTAAAATGCACAAAAAACATTACGGTGACAACATGACAAAGAAAACAAGACCAAGATTTAACCCTGAATTTAAGGTCGAATCTGCAAAACTGGTTTTAGATCAAGGCTACTCTGTTCGCGAAGCTGCTGAAGCAATGGGTGTTGGTAAATCTACCTTGGATAAATGGGTTAGAAAACTAAAGGCTGAGCGTGTTGGCACTGTAACTACTGGCAAGCCTATCACTGAAGACCAACGCAGAATCGCTGACCTTGAAAAACAAGTTAAGCGTTTAGAGTTGGAGAAAGATATTCTAAAAAAGGCTTCAGCTCTCTTGATGTCGGACAGCCTGAACGGTTTGCGCTAGTAAAAAGAATTAAGGGGGCCTATAAAGTAAAGGATTTGTGCCAAGCGTTTGAGGTGCATAGTAGTAGCTTTAATTACTGGGATGCTAGAAAGAAAAACATTAAGCCTGAGAAGGTCAAGCAGCTGGCTGAAGTTAAACGTATTCACAGCCTTAGTAACGGCTCTGCTGGCGCAAGGACTATCGCTACAATATCGACTACAGAAGGCTTTCCAATGAGTCGTTATGTGGCTAGCAAGCGAATGAAAGAGCTTGAATTGGTCAGCTGCCAATTACCTGCTCATCGTTATAAAAAAACAGGGAATGAACATGTGGCAATCTCTAATTTACTGAACCGAGAGTTTACTGTTGGTAGCCCCAATCAAGTTTGGTGCGGGGATGTGACATATATTTGGACAGGTAAGCGTTGGTCTTATTTAGCTGTAGTTTTAGATCTTTACGCTCGACAGGTTGTGGGTTGGGCAATGTCTAACTCACCTGATAGTGAGCTTACGGCCAAAGCTTTACGCATGGCTTATGAGTTCCGTGGTCAACCTAAAGATGTGATGTTCCATTCAGATCAGGGCTGTCACTATACAAGTTTGAAATTTAGACAAACACTTTGGCGTTTTCAAATTACTCAAAGCATGAGTCGCCGAGGAAATTGTTGGGATAACGCACCGATGGAGCGTTTCTTTCGGAGCTTGAAAATTGAGTGGATGCCAACAGTTGGCTGGAGATCATTCAGTGAGGCGAAGACTGAAATAGCGCGTTATATAACAGGTTATTATAGCCAACTAAGACCACATACGTTTAATGAAGGGCTTACACCTTCAGCAGCAGAGGCAAGATATGAAAGTTGCCTCTTAACTTGTGACCAAATTTAGTTGACCACTTCATATGACCTATTCAAACAAGGAGGAAGTAGGGATTAGAAAGTTAAGACATGGACGTGTTGACCTGTTCATAACTGATGAATTGGTAGGTTGGCACCTAATTAGAAAACAATTTCCAAAGGAGGTCGGTGATTTTGATGTACTCCCAAAAGCGCATGAAACTTCAGGTAATTATCTGATGATTTCGAGAGATTACCCGAATTCAAAGGAATTACTAAGTAAGTTCAATTTGGCGCTAAGAAGCATTAAAAAAAGAGGTGTGGTTGATCAAATTCTTGAAGAAAACAAAATTGACCAGATACGTTGAATGGTGACGGGCTGTAAAACAGTCTACTCCTGCTGTCAAAGTGCATAATTTAGGAACCACAAGATACAGTTATTTAGGATGACTAAAAGTCATGTCCCTGCATTGCATCACAAAATAATATTATATTTTGTGTGCTTGGTTTGGCGTCTGCGAAAGGACCAACAGGAACAAATAGCACCGAATCTAGAAATTATACCTTCATTCTGGTAATCATCGAAATTATGATTATTAGGCATGATAGCATGCCTTCTCAGTGACTTACTTTGGCACAAACAAGACTGATGTCACATTGCCATAACCAAGCTTTTGGATTTAATTTAAGTGTCTTATTTGTGGTGTGGTTTCAACTGATCAACGCAACACGTTATTCTTTTTAATAAAAAGGCACCTGTTCTTAGCTAACATGGTTTATACGATTTGTTGCTGGATAGTTAGTACTCAAAGGCAAGTTTTGCCACCAATACGACTCTTGTCACCTTTCTAAAGGTCAGAATAATTGAATGATTTGGAGTGACTGCTTTGCAGCTACTGCCCTTGATTTTGCGTTATATTGGAATTTGGCTTTATCGCTATAAGTAACCTAATATGAGTCTCTAATGTATTTCATAGTGAAAAAATATGAGTAAACACCTCAAATTAGATATCGTCTCTGACGTTTCCTGTCCTTGGTGCATTATTGGCTATCAGTCTTTAACTCAGGCATTAACTAAACTTGCGCCTGATATTTCAGCAGATATCACATGGCAACCATTTGAACTCAATCCCGATATGCCCAAAGAAGGTCAGGATATCACCGAACACATTACTGAGAAATATGGTATTAGTGTTGAGCAAAGCGAGAAGAATAGGTCGATGATCAAGCAACGAGGAATTGATCTTGGTTATGAGTTTGGAAACCACGACAGTGGTCGGATTTATAATACTTTTGATGCTCATAGGCTATTATATTGGGCAAAAGAATACGATAAACAGACCGAACTTAAACTTGCCTTGTTCGATTTGTATTTTAAACAAAACGGAAATCCCAGTGACCATCAACAGTTGCTCGAAGTATCGCAAAGTGTAGGTCTTGATAAGGTGAAGGCGCAGCAAATATTAGAGACAAATGAATACGAACAAGACGTGCGTGAGTTGCAGCGTTACTATCAATCGGTGGGAATCAGCTCGGTGCCGGCAGTAATTGTGAACAATAAACACTTGATCAGTGGTGGCCAACCATCGGATGTTTTTGAACAAGCGTTGATGGAAATTGCTAAGGAGAGTTAAGGAACAAATAGCGCCTTTGTCGTATTTTGAACCGATGATCATAGGGCTTATTTTACGTAATTATTATGATTTTATTTGTAGATATACCGCTGACTTATAGTTTTTAGTAATTTGTTCAGTAGCAAGCTCAGTGGGTACAGTACAAAAGCAATATTTTTTGACTCCCAAAGCCCGAGCTAACTAGTACTTTTAAGGAAAATACAAAATTTATTGCAGGGTATTTTCTTATTTGCGCGATCTCTATTAATATATAAAATCTTTTTTACTACACCTGTTGCCTCGCAATTCCCTTTGTTTGACTCTATTCGCTTATTCACCTATTTTTAATATAAACATTGACTTGATGTCGTGAGCAAAAATAGAGACTCTATATACATGATCTATCCTATAAATCAGCATTAAAGATAGTGTCTGGGAAATTTTCAACCAAATGGCACTGAGTGAGATTGAGTGATTAATAAGAGAAGTAAATTATTACACCCAGTTATTCCTGAAATGGGGTTTGATTTAAAAATATTTATAAATTTCGCCTGTCAGTTGGCAGAACAACTATTGGTCAAGCATCAGGCAGGGCTTATTCACCGCCGAGTTAATAGTCGACATTTGTTTATCGAAAATATCGAAAATATCGAAAATATCGAAACCAAGCCGCTAACACTACTTTTGGTCGATTCCGATGATCAGAACCATGACGGCGCTATTATGGAACGTCTGGACCAGCCTGATATCGTTTATCATTTACCCTACATGTCTCCAGAACAAACGGGCCGCATGAATAGGGTGGTTGACTATAGAAGTGATTTTTACTCTTTAGGTGTTGTGCTTTATGAGTTAGCAAGCGGCCAGCTGCCTTTTACAGAAAAAGATGCGATTTCTTTGGTTCATTGCCACATCGCTAAAAGACCTCAATTTCTAGCGAGTATTAATTCACGAATTCCAGATATGTTGGCTAGGATCATTGAAAGGCTATTGAGTAAATCTGCGGATGAACGTTATAAAGCAGCGTATGGTTTGCTCCGTGACTTGGAAAAGTGTCGCCACGTCATTCTAGACAATAAACCAGTTTCCGGTTTTGAACTAGGCCAAGAAGATCATTTCGAAATACTCCGAATACCAGATAGATTATATGGTCGGGAATCCGAACTTGAGCGTCTAAAAAAACTATATCTCCTCAGTTGTGCCGGAAATAAACAGGTTTTACTGATTGCGGGACCTGGTGGTACGGGTAAGACAGCTTTAGTTAATGTATTTGCCAGTCAATATTGGGACTGTTCACCTACTTTTATTCGTGGAAAATTTGATCAGTTATCACGAGGGATTGCTTATAGTGCCGTTGGAAATGCTTTCCAGGATCAAGTGCGTGAACTACTTTCGCTAGGCGACCAAGAACTTGAAGCATGGCGTGTCAAATTGAGCAACTGTTTGGGGCAGGATGGCCGCTTAATTACCGATATCGTTCCAGATCTTGCGCTGATTATTGGTGAACAGCCAATCGCTAAAAAGCTACAACCCGAAGAAGCAAAATTTTATTTTATAAAAGTATTTAGTCGGTTTGTAGAGACGTTCACAAGTAAATGCCACCCTATGATAATGTTCCTAGACGACCTCCAGTGGGCGGATATTGCTTCGCTTGAGTTACTGGAATATTTAGTAAACGATGAAAAAATCAAACACTTCTTACTTATTTGTGCTTATCGAGATGATGAAATAAAAGCGCATCAATACTCGAACACCTTTTTTCAGAACTTAAAAAAACCTTCGGTTGAAATGTCGAGCCTAACGGTGAAAGCGCTAGCACTTTGTCATATTAGTCAGATGATTTGTGATTGTTTGGATTGCAGCGCTAACCAAGCAGAAGGCTTAGCTGAACTGGTATTAGAGAAAACACTTGGTAATGCTTTCTTCGTAGGGCAGTTTTTGACCTCACTATATGACGAAAAACATCTTCTCTGGAGCTCGAATAAAAGAAGTTGGTCTTGGGACTTGGCACAAATTCATTCTCACAACGTGACTAACAACGTTGTTGAATTAATGACGAGTAAAATACAACAATTTGGTTCAAACACAAAAAGGATGATGCAACTTGCTGCCATGCTGGGTAATCAGTTTGATTCAAACTTGCTAAGTATTATTTCGGACAATAATAGAATAGAGGTATTAAATTCGATTCAACCAGCTGTAGATGGCGGGTTATTTATATCAATGCCTGAAGGGTTCCGTTTTATGCATGACCGGGTTCAAGAAGCGGCTTACGTAACGATACCTTCGGATATGCGAGCTAAAATGCATTTGGATATAGGGAGACTATTACATACAAAGCTAGGCTCAAAAGCACAACAAGAAATGGTATTCGGCATCGCGAGTCATTTTATGCATGCTGTTGATTTACTCAATAATGAAAAAGAGCGCCTTCTGGTTTCAAATTATCTGCTTAATGCTTCGGATAAAGCGATTCACTCAGCCTCCTGGGAAGCCGCACTGCCTTATACGCAATGCGCAACAAACAAATTATTGCCTGATGATGCCTGGAATAGCCATTTTGACCTTAGTTGGTGTTTGTATAAAAACCGAGCTATTTGTGAGTACGCCACTGGCTTATCTGAGGCCGCTGAGCAAACTGTTCTTACTAGCCTGTCTCACGCTAAAACTGAAAAACAGCATGTTGACATGCATACCTTGTACTCTCGCATTTTATTTCAGATGAATCGCCATGAAGAAGGCGTTGAGAACTCTCGTAAGGGCTTGGCCAAACTAGGTGTTATTGTTCCTAAAAATATTGGCAAGATAAATGCTATTTTTGAACTTTCGAAATTTCGTCTTATTTTAAAAAGCAGAAAACCTATCGACTTACTGGAACTCCATGAAATAGATGACGAACACTTACTCAACGTATGTCGTGTTCTTTACGATTCTGTTGAATCCAGTTACATGGTAGCACCAGAATCAATGGCTTACTTCAGCCTGTTAATGGCAAATATCTGTATTAAACATGGGAATTCAGTTTATGCACCGTTTGCCTATGCGATGCTTGCTTCAGTGCTTTCGGGGGTGACTAAAGAGTACCGTCTAGCAGATGATTTTTCTAAAATGACCATTGAACTCAACAAGAAATACCCTGATAAAGCAGTACGTGGGCGTATACATATGATGATGTCTGTATTCACCTGGCACTGGATGAACCCAATCGAACAGCATTTACCCATGGTTGAAATTGCATCGCAATGCAGTAGTGAAACCGGGAGTATGCATTGGGCGTATTATTCGATCGTATTTGGGCGGCCACAAAGTGTTTTATTTAATTCTGATACCTTACAGACAGTGATTGAAAAAAACGAACAGGTATACCCATTTTTAGGTTCCCATAATGATCGAGAGGTATTACTGCAACAAACTCATTTGTTGAGCTTTTGTTATTGGCTTGCGGGTGAAACGGCGCTGCCTGTTCATGTCAGTTCATTTAATGTGAAAGAATATTTTGAAGAGATGGAGCAAGATGGAAATGGGCTCATACGGGCTTATTTCCATTTTTATGAAATGTATCGAGCCTTTTTACTGGAAGACTATAAACTCGCGATGCTACATGGCGACAAGGCAATCGTCCTTGTCGGGGATACTATTGGTAATCTTATTATTGCGCCGATATATTTTTTGTATTCGCTTACGGTGATTAAATACTCTAGACAAAACAAGGTCAGAACCAAGCGGTTTGTTAACTTGCGTTATTATCAAGCACGTTTTGCCTTGAGACAAATCGCTCGGCACAATCCTGCTGAGTTTGAGTCCTTAGAGTTACTTTGTCAGGCCGAGGAAAGCGGGCAGAAAATAACGCAAAAAGTGATAAAACTTTATGATGATGCCATTCGAACAGCAGAAAGTAGGGGTTATTACTTTATATCTTCACAGGCTAACGAACTTGCAGCTGGGTTTTATCAATCAAATAACATGGATCGTACTGCCTATATCTATGCTCAGCGAGCGATTGAGCTCTACAGCAAATGGGGGGCTAAAAAGAAAGTAGAAGGTTTAAACAAACGTTTTGGTGAGCAGTCGAGTTCAAATATTGAACGTGGTAGTCAGGACAAAGAAATAAGTCGAGTGAGTGCGCCATCTCTTGATCTGGGTGCCATTATTGATGCTTCACAGGTTTTGTCAAAAGAGATCGAAATTGATCAAGTAATCGATAAATTAATGAACATTGTTATCGCAATTGCAGGGGCTGATCATGGGTACCTGATTCTAGAAGTAGATGGTCATTTAAACGTGCTGATCTCTGTGAACGATGAAGATGAAATTATTACGAAGAAACAAGCTGTTCCGATCGCGCAGTGCGATAAGGTTGCAGAAGGAATCGTGCGTTATGTTTACCGAAGCGCTAAAGCATTACTATTAGATAATGCTGCAAAAGTAGGACGTTTTAAGGATGATCGCCACATTGTAGTAAATGGGATTAGGTCGGTCATCAGTTTACCTTTATTGAGAAAAGAGCGCGTGATTGGTGTGCTATATCTTGAAAATAAATTGTTAGAAAATGCGTTTACAGAAAGCCATTTAACGATTTTAGGCGCTTTACTTGCTCAAGCATCAATATCTTTAGAAAATGCAGAATTATTTGAGCAAAAAAAACAAAACCTTCAGGAGCTAAAACTTCTTTCACTCGCGGCTGAACAGTCTCCTAATGCCATCGTCATAACTAATGCTAATGGCCTAATTGAATATGTTAATTCTTCCTATCTAAAGCGCTCAGGCGATGCTGAAAACGAAATTATTGGCACGAAGTATCTGGACACACAACTAAAGACCATGGAAAAAGAAGAAAAAGTACCTTTGATTGAGACTATTGATGAAGGAAGGACGTGGCGTGGTGAACTACTAGAATGTAATAAAGCGGGCGTCAAGTATTGGGAGCAAGTGAGCATCTCGCCGATCATGGGGGATGATAATACAGTTACTAATATTCTAATTATCAAAGAAGATATAACTGAGAGGAAAAAGCAAGAAGCGCAGATCTTATATCAAGCTAAGTACGATACGCTAACCAACTTACCAAATAGGCTATTGGCTACAGATCGATTAAATCAGGCGATCATTGGTGCGAAACGGCGTAACTCAAAAACGGCATTATTATTTATTGACCTAGACGACTTTAAAAAAATAAACGATACCCAAGGTCATGAAATGGGGGATATGTTACTGAAATCTGCTGCTAATCGACTCAAAAAATGTGTTCGTGGTCATGATACGGTTGCTCGCCAAGGTGGTGATGAGTTTATTGTCGTGCTTGAAAATATTGAAGATCCAGTAGATGTTGAAGCGGTAACGGAAAAAATCATTACAGAGTTTCAAGCACCCTTTGACCTTCAGGGTATCAGCATGGTTGTTACAACGAGTATTGGTGTAGCAATCTATCCTGAAGATGGTGAGAACGCAACCATGCTGTTAAGACATGCTGATGCAGCAATGTATCGCGCGAAGGAGGGGGGGCGCAATACTACAAAGTTCTTTGACGAATCAATTAATAAGGCCGCTCTTAGGAGGCTTGATCTTGAGCGACATATGCATCTTGCGCTAGAGAAAAATGAATTTACACTACATTATCAACCCGTTATTGATATCAAGAAAAATACAATTACTGGTGCGGAAGCACTACTGCGCTGGAAAAACGACACCCTTGGTGACGTTTTTCCCGACGAGTTTATTCCTGTAGCAGAACAAACTGGACTGATCGTGCCGATAGGTCTTTGGGTGATGAACGAGGCATGCTTTATGGGGTCAAGAATTCGGGAGCAAGTGAATGGAAACTTTCGAATAGCGGTAAATGCTTCTCCACGCCAGTTTAGAAGTTTGACGTTTCTAGATGACTTGGCATCGATACTAGCACAAACTAAATTTCCAGCTAATAATTTAGAAATAGAGGTTACAGAAGGCTTGTTTTTAGACTCATTTGGAGACACAGTCGCTTTACTAAAAAACATCAAAATTCTTGGAGCGAATATTTCAATGGATGATTTTGGTACAGGATATTCCTCTCTTAACTATCTAAGGCAATACCCATTTGATATTTTGAAGATAGATCGTTCATTCATTATGGATTTAACTCGCCGCTCTGAAGATCAGGCTTTAGTTAAGGCGACGATTGCGATGGCGCATGGATTAGGTCTTACTGTTATTGCGGAAGGTGTAGAGAATGCCGAGCACTTAGATTTTATAAAGAAAAACGGTTGTGACTTTGCACAAGGTTATTTATTCAGTAAGCCAGTACCCGCCATTGAATTTATGGCGCTGTTAGATACAAGCTCTAATCAAAAAGCAAAAACCTAATTTGATGTTCTTTACATAAAGGGTTATTCAGTGCCATCAAGACCAACTGTGCAATAAAAACAACGCAAGAACCGCTACGTTATCTATCCCTATTCTTAACAAGTATTTTGACTTTACTCGCTATTCAACCTTCTATTTCTTCAGAGGCAAGTTTTCCTACGTTAACGGATATAACTGGTTACAGCGATAAGTATCTCCAAGATTGATAGCGTTACTAATATCTCGTTAGACGGGCTTAGTGAAATCGCTTACAAATAAAAAGAGGTTATATTTCAATAACCTAAACTTTCAGAGAGACAGACAAATAATTATGTGCGTTTTAACCAGTCATTCAGAAAAGGTAGTGCAGTTAATGCATTAACCATATGACTGGTCCGAATCACTTCATGTAGTTGAGAGGCTACAGCGATATCAGCTAGGGATTTAGTATCGCCAACCAGCCAGTCTTTTTTGCTAAGCGTCATATTTAATTGTTCAACAAGCATTATAAAATTTGCCTCAACTTGAGGCTTAGGATAACGGCCTAAACCCTGACCATTTAACTGTTTCATGTATTGCCTTCTACCGGCAACTTTCACAATCATCTTTTCATAGAATGGTCTCCCTTCTGAGAAATAATCCACCGCTTTTTCCCATGCATCATCATATTTGAGTCGAAAGTAAAAGTTGTACCAGTAGAGTGACGAATCGGCCCAATCTTCGTAAATGGTCATCAGCGCCTTTTGCTGGTCATCAACTGGTATTAACTTTTTACTATCAGGGTAATGCTGTTCAAGGTATACCGCTATTGTGTGACTATCCGTCACTCTTTCGCCTTTAATATCCAGAACTGGTAACTTACCCACGCCTGAAAGTGTGGCTGCGAAAGGCACTAACATGCCATTATAATTTTTGGTTTGATAGGGGATTCCTTTTTCATCCAAAATGCGCCTAACCTTTCCACAAAAGGGTGAGATTTTCCATTGGTGCAAGACCGTTGTGTTATTTTTCATTGCTCGCTCCTTGTTTACCACTGTTCAGAAAAAGGTCGAATATCCACTTGAAATGTCCAAGCGGATTTATCTTGAGCAACAAGGTGCGAAACAGTATTGGCAATTGCATCTGCATTTAAAAAGAAGTCGTCGGCTTTATCTTTTAAAAAGCCTCGTGTCATGGGGGTATCGATAACACCATCAATTACTACATAAGAAACATGTATACCTTCAGGCGCTAACGCTCTCGCCATCGACTCAGCCATATTACGCTGTCCTCCTTTTGCTGAAGCAAAGGATAAAAAGCTCGCCGACCCTTTAACGGAAGCCGTTGCCCCAATCACGACAATTGAGGCTTTTCCCTGCAAACCTTTCATGCCAGGGATAACTTGCTGTGAGCAAGATAATAAACCTTGAACATTTGTTTTCCAGGTTTTCTCTAAGGTGTTAACACTGGCATTGGTAACATTATCGAAAGCAGCATTCCCGGCATTGTAAATAAGAGTGTTAATGGTGCCGTGCTGTTGTTTTATCTCTGCAAATACAGTCTCTACGGCTTCTGGTTTGGTAACATCACAACTATAGGAAAATACACATTTTAACGATGGCACTTGTTCAATTCTTTTATCAAGCGCTGACTTATTGCGTGCAAGCAATACAACGGTAAATCCTTTTGCTGAAAATGTACGCGCGAAGGCCATGCCATTTCCAGCACCAGCGCCGACAATGACACAGACGGGTTGAGTTGTTTTTTCATTATTAAATACCATGATTATTTCCGTTTGTGTTTTAGGTGTTATAAATCGTAGGTGTTTACCCTGTTCTTCACAAACGTTCATTTCTAATTCATGAATTAGTAAAGCTTATCTATAAGCTATTGTGCAACTTGATATAGTAAATTTTTTGGGCTATAAATGACAACCGAACACTCTTTAAGTAAGAATATATTATGTATATCAAACCACCTCAAATCCAATTGTTAACCGCTTTTGAAAGTGCGGCACGCGTAAACAGTTTTAAAAAAGCCGCAACAGAACTGTCTATTACGGCCTCAGCTGTTAGCCAACAAATAAAACAATTAGAGGCTTATCTTGACGTACAGTTATTCAACCGACTAACACGAAGAGTCGAGCTGACTGAGGCCGGCGTGGCATTTCAACGTGTTGCAGAAAATACCCTATCTACTTATCGCTCAGGCTACAGTGCGTTCCAGCAACAGTTTTCTAAACCAACAATTCGGTTGAGCGTAATACCATTTGTGGCTTTTGAACTCATCATTCCAAACCTGCATGAATTCAGACAACTTCACCCTGATATCGACTTAAGAATCGAAACCAGTATGGCTTTGATCGACTTCGACAAAGAACCGATTGATGCCGCCCTTAGGTTTGGAGACGGAAACTGGAATGGCGTAGAAAAATTAATAATTTCAGATTGCCAGTCGGCATTAGTGGCATCCAGATCATTACTAGAAAGCCGGCCGATCAACTCATTAGACGACTTAGCATCGCACACCCTTATTCATACCAGAAGCTCAGAAGACGACTGGCAAAAAGTAGCAAACAATTTGGGCTTATCCAAAATAGTTGGAAAGAATCATTTGGTGATGGACAGCTATCTTTCGGCCATGAAAGCGGCCGAAGAAGGGTTAGGCATCGCCATAGGGCTTTTTCCACTCAATAATAAATGGGTAAGAATGGGCCGCTTGGTAACCGTTTTTGAGCCGATTGATATCTCCTATAAAAACTATTTTGTTTTTAGACGAAATGATAGAAAACAGAAACAACTGGCATGTTGTTTTCAATGGTTAAAGGCTAAGTATCAAGCCCTTGAGCAAGAGTAGTGAGTAATGGCTTGATTGCTCGCGTAGGAATATCTTACAAAACATTATATAAGTTTTGTTATACTTAGCGACACTTCATCAAATGTTAAAGACCAATGAATAGTAAAAACGACTTGCCTCTTGTGTTATATCGCTTTGATCAACCCTCCGCCCGAGATGAATTTATTCATTCGTTTGGTAATGATTTTGAGTTATTGCTTTGTGAGTCTGACATAGAAGCCCAAGTAGAACTGGAAAAATATGGCCAAAAAGTAAACGCCGTGCTTGTAGAGCAAGATACTATTCATTCATCATTACTTGAGATGAGTAAGGCTTTGAGTCCTCAAAGTTTGTGTATACTTTTACATGAAAATATCGCTCTCGATGAGATTGTGTCGTTGTTAGAGCAGGGAGCCGTTGATAAGTGTTTTGCAAAACCTTATAACTGTCATGTTATTCGCTCTGAGATTTACGCGGCTCATATGGGAGTGCAACACCGGTATCAGACCGGAGTACGAGGTGGCGGTGTAGATACGCGTTATTATGCTTTAATTGTTGATGATGAACCCCTCGCGACCCATTACCTTAAAAAGCAGCTCGACAAGTTAAATTGTCCATGCGAAGTTATCGTTGCTGATGATGCTGTCGAAGCGCTAGTGTTATTTCGGCAATATAAAGATTCACTTGCGCTGGTAATTAGTGACCAGCGAATGCCAGGCATGTTGGGCAACCAATTACTGACAGAAATTCTCAATCACAACCCCAGTGTTATTCGAATACTCACCTCCGCCTATGAAGAGGTTGATGTCGCGCTAAATGCAGTAAATGAGGGGCAGATTTTTCGGTATATCAGAAAACCCTGGAATGCTGAGAAAATATGTTCCTGTATCGAGATAGCCCTAGCAGAATTTTTGTTAAAGAGGGGGCAAATGAATGATCAACTGTCTTTATTGGATAAGCAGTTTCAGCAGATTGTATCTAACCGTGAAATAGCTTTGCTAGAATGTTTCGGTAATGAGGTTGATGCTTATGCGGGTAAAGGCTCCCTACAATACTTTTTCAACTGTCTGGTGGATATTGAAACACTACCGCCAACATTCTCTTCTTTGAAAGCTAGTAAAGAAAGCTCGCTTGAAGGAGAGCTGGTTTCAGTATTTTCCCAGGCTGTTCTCACAAAGTTATCCAAAGTATCTAAACAGACTGAGTTTACGAAAGCGAATAAACTAAGGTTTTATGAGGTTTTATCTGAGCTTGTACAAGGTACGGTACTGCAGTTTATTGCTAGCAATGAGGACCCTGTTGGTGCACAAATTTTAACTTCGTTGCAACAACTTTTAGAGTCATCAGGCTTCGGATTTGTAGCGTTGGAGCTAGAGCATAAAGATGAGATAGTCATGATACAAACGAAATTCAAAAAGGATATTTCAACTTTCAAACATATTTTAAGTGCGCTCACTCGTCTGACCCCTCAGATGATTGAACAGCAAAGTTCCATGTTAATGTTAGTGCTTGTTGTTCGGCACCTAGGTGGGAGCATTGTTATTAAAGGAGGTAAGCAACAATTTAGTTTATGTATGTCTCTCCCTAATATGTATTTGCCAAATGATCATTTGTGTTGATTAACGATGAGCTTGAACCCTGAAAATAATATTCGACTTTTTTTGACTATAACTCAGCGAATTTATCGTGACGTTCTACTTCATGAGTTGATTAATCAAGAAGATGTTGATCTGGTAGGCGAGTCTTCAAGTGGTTCAGAAACACTTTGCTTACTATCAGCATGTTCACCTACAACGCTTATTATTGAAGAAAATTTACTAGATAATGACGGTCTAACTATTTCAGAACTGGCACTAGAACAGAATCCTTCGTTGACGATAATATTACTTGTCGATAGTGATATAAACCGCAATCGACTATCAATTTATCTTGATTCAGGTATTAAGTCGGTGGTGTCAAAAACACAAGCGATTTATGACTTAAGCCGAGCACTTAATTATACTCGAACGGGACAGGTGTATATTGATGCAGAGCGTTATCGCTTAGTACCTGGTCGGGCAACGCTAAAAGAGTCTGTTTGTGCTGCTGAAAAACTGAATCTGTTGTCAGAGCGAGAACAAGAAGTTGCTATGTTGATTGCGCAACGTATGCCTGTAATGGAAATTGCCGCGCAATTGGGTGTTTCCTATAAAACCATTTATACCCACAAAGAGCGTATATTAACTAAGTTAGATTTTCGGCGTTTACCGGAGTTAATACTGTTAATTAAGCGATTAAAAATTCAACAGCTGCAAGAAAGTATTGAGCGATGAGTTTGTTAACGGGTGTGTCTGACTTAAAAAAACTCTCGACTGAAAAGCAAAGAGAGTTTGATCTTTTTTATCACTTTCAACTTAATAATAAGTTACGGCCTATTTTTGCAGAACTGTCATTGCTTTCAGTTTTTGTTGGTGCTTTGTTTTATATTTCTATTCTTACCAAACAAGGTGCGGCGGTTCATCCACTAAATTATGTTTATTGCACATTACTAGTTTCGTTAGGTGTGGCTCATCGTGTTCGAGCTGTAAGGCAGGCGGCACCTCTAATGGTGTATATGATTTTTACCACGGTGTCGCTCTTTTCCTATTTGCATTTTGTATCCGTAGGCGGCGGAATTAAACCGATTTTTGGTTTGTTCTTTTTTCTTGCATCACTTGGTTTTATCACCATGTCGATTAAACACACACTCATTATACTATGCCTTAATGGCTTGCTTTTATCACTCGCAAGCGCATTACTTTTTGATGGTGAGCGGTGGGGGGAGGAAGTGTTTGTTATCTTGACGAATTGGTTTGCATTTATGTGTATGCTAATTGCGCCCGTCACGGCGGTGTTTAGTCGATGGCTCTACAGTAATTTGTATGCCATGCAATTTATGCTGAATGATAAAAATAAAATACTACGAGAAACGTTTAAAACGCTTAAAGCGACTGAAAATCAATTAATACACGAACAAAAACATCAAGCACTGAGCCATATGGCGAATGGTTTGCTCCACGAGATTATCAACCCTGTAAATATCTCGACGCAAGCTCTGGGTTTCGCGAAATCAATCAATCAAGATGAAGAAGTTGCTGAGGCCTTGGAAGATGTGATGTTACAACAGTTGCGGATTTCTGATATCGTGACTGACCTTAGAAACTTTTCGCGGCCTGAAGAAACCCACCCACTTGAGACTGTTAATTTAAAAATTCTGGTCGATAAAGCGATTAAATTTTGCCAAAGCGAGCTTAAGTCGGGGGGAATTAAAGTACACTTGCAGGTTGATAAAAATCAACTAATTCACTGTCATCCCATCGCGTTGACACAAGTTTTTGTTAATCTGCTCATTAATTCTTGTTCAGCATTAAAGCCGAAGCGTTTTGGGGATGAGGATATTCCATCGATATTGATAAGCAGCGCTGAGCAACAGAAGTTACTCACTATTCGACTCAAAGATAACGGGGTCGGTATTGAAAATAGCGTTCTTGAACACATTACTGAATCTTTCTATTCGGATAAAGAGTCCCCAGATAAACTTGGTTTAGGTCTAACTATTTGCCAAACCATCATGCGCCATCATGGCGGTGGTATTGATATTCAGAGTAAGGTAAACCAGTGGACAGAAACCACTCTGACGATACCTGTCCATACCTCCTTGTAAGAACTTCCTATACCGCAGTTTAACCCTATCGCATATTGTGTTGTCACTAACGAAAGACGACATAATAAAACGCAAGAGGGTAATCCATGTCAAGCTCGTACTTTATAAACAAACAAACAAAAAAACAAATCATAACCAAGCAAGTACTAGCAATCTTTATGTTGTCGTATCTCTGTGTCGGTTGCGGAACTAGCGGAAGCACGACTGATACTGATAAATCAGATTTTGATGTTCCTATCGATGAACCTATCAATTTAGGCGCAGGAACAAGTTATGATTTGTTTGACCCACAACGTGTTGTCGATGTGAAAATCCAAATGTCTGCTGCAGACTTTACAAACCTGAGAGCCGAGGGTCGCACGCTCGCATCTGCATCGAGTGAATGCCTCGAGGACTATGAGTTCACTGATTTTGTTGCCACTGTCACCATAGATGGCGTGTCAATTCCCTATGTTGAAATTAGAAAAAAAGGATTTTTAGGCTCTATTTCACGTATTCGACCATCACTAAAACTAGATTTTAATACCTTCGTTGACGATCGAACTTACAATAAAATGAGTAGAATGACGCTCAATAATGACCGTCAGGACCCAAGTCACACTCACCAATGTATGGCTTACGATATGTTCCGTAAAGCAGGGTTGGCGGCACCGCGATGTAATCTTGCCAGGGTCACGGTCAATGGTGAAGAGCTTGGGATTTATACAAATGTAGAGAACATCAAAAAGCCTTTTCTTGAACGTAATTTCAGCAATAAAGGCGGTAACCTGTACGAGGCACAGATCGCTGATTTTGGAGTCTACACCAACGACAAGTTCGAAAAGAAAACCAACAAATCAGAAAATGACCGTACAGATCTTGCCCAGGTTTCGAATGCCTTGGCTTTAGATGATGAAACTTTGGTCGCCACATTGGGGAAGTTAATCGATGTCGATGAATTTATCCGCTACTGGGCAGTTGAAACACTAACGGGTCAATGGGATTCTGCGACAGGTAATGCTAATAATTACTATATTTATAAGAACCCTGATGATGGTTTATTTCACTATATTCCTTGGGGTGCCGACGCCGCATTTACCGGGGTGAATATATTTAAACCGAATACAGGACCCTTATATCGTAATATCAATATTGCTTCGCGATTGTATGCAATAGAGCAGTATAAAACCCAATACCACAGTACGCTTAATGAGCTAATGACTACCCATTGGAATGAACAAGCACTACTGGTAGAAGTTGACCGAATTAAACAAATCACTGCCACGCCGGAGTCGGCTTATACCAATATGAGAGCGTTTATTTCAGGCTCGGGTACCGTTGGGCAAGAAGGTTATATCAGAAGTCAGCGTGAGCTTCTTACCAGCGCCATAGCTGGTCTGGAGCCTGAGCAAACAGAATATCCGATAAATGACGAAGCATTGGATTGCATTACGTCTGCGCCAACAACTAATTTAACGGCAACTGTTCAAAGTGATGAAGGCACAGATACCGGCACCTTCACTTTTACCAATCTTGAAGGTCAGTCGGTTACCGCCAGTTTATTTTACGCAAGCTTCGAAGTTGACGCATTGCAGTACTCTGTAGCCGATTTTACTTCTCCATCTGTAGTGAGCCTCTTGCTCATTGGTGCTGATGCCAATGACGCGTTTAAACCCTATGTCTTACAGGTGTTTATCGAGGCCCCTGATTACGTTGAAGGCGATCATGCTTTACACGGTTTTGCGACTAATCTGTTGTTGTTCGAAGTCGATGAAAGTGCAATGGGTGGAGTACGTTCAATCGCTTTAGGTAGCACGGGTACGATTACGATTAACTCGATAGGAGACCTCGGTTCAGAAGGCGATGTCAGTATGAGTATTGATGCAGCGTTAGCATTTGTTCCACAAGGCGGTTAGTGATGAGAAGTAATGTCGCAACAGCTTTGAAACCAAAAAAAAGAGAACTTGTTTACCAACCTAAACAAACCGCGCATGTGGCTGAAAATGTAGCCATTAAACCTTTATTGAAAGGGTTTAAGAGCCATTCTTTAGCGGATCAATCGAGAGCTGCATTGATGGATAGGGTAGACACCAAATTTATTTTACCAATGAATTCACTAACCGAATTTCTGACTGATCTAAAAGACGAATATACGATTCTAGAACTAGAAGGGCGGCGATTATTTAACTATGAAACCACCTATTTCGACACGCCAGATCGTTTTTTCTATCACTCTCACCATAATGGAAAACTGAACAGAAACAAGGTTCGGTTTCGTCGATACCGTGACACCAATACCGCATTTATGGAGGTGAAGTTCAAAAATAATAAACAACGCACGATTAAAAAACGTATACAGCTTAGTGCAACCAAACCAGATTTTGAAAATGCCAAGCAATTTCTAAAAGCGAGCTTGCATCATCATGTCAGTTTTTTGGAGACAGCCTTACTCGTGAAATACCAGCGAGTCACGTTAATGAATAAAGACAGTACAGAGCGTCTAACGCTGGATTTGTCTATTAGTTTTAAATCTTCAAACGTTGCAACGCAAGTTAGTTTGCCACAAATGTGGATTGCTGAACTTAAACGGGACCGTAAAGCCTGCGCATCTTCATTTTTAACGCTGGTCAAACAGCAGCAACTAAACCCAATCAACTTTAGTAAATACTGCATCGGAAGTGCATTGACTGATAGCGGAAAATTAAAAACTAATCGTTTTAAACCAACGCTGCAAAAGATTGGCCGCCTAACAAATATAGAAAGAACAAGAATAGAAAAAATAGATATCAATACCCAAAAAATAAACTAACTACTCACCACTGTCATCCCCGAAGTGTTTAGTCGGGGATCCATTGTTTTAAAAAATAACTAGCAGTAGGACTATATTATGACCTTATCTCTCGGCTCAGACTTCATTATTCGTTTGTTCATTAACACCATCGCCATCCTAATGTTGGTGCGTTGTTATTATGCTTTTTCGCGCCACCGTGCAAATGCATCCTCCTTTCTTTTATTTGGGATGGGCGTTTTTATGGTGACCTCTCTATTGCATACTGCTGATGTATCGATGGGTTTTGCATTCGGACTGTTTGCGGTCTTTTCGATGCTTCGGTATCGCACTGAATCAATCAGTATTAAAGAAATGACCTATCTATTTTTGGTTATTGCAATTGCCTTATTGTCTTCAGTTGGCACCATGCAACATATTGAACTCGCAGTCATCAATTTGTTTGTTTGTGGTTCAGCATTGCTTCTTGAAACAAATTTTGTACTGCCACTACTTGATGAAAAGGAGATTGAATATGAGAAAATTGAAAATATTGTGCCTGAAAGAAAGCAACAACTACATGATGATTTGAGCGCTAGAACAGGGCTGGATATTCGAATGGTTGAAGTAGTGTCTATTAGTTTTCTAAAAGATACCGCCAAGCTACGTATTCACTTTTCGCCCATTGATCGACGTAAAGACCTTGCAAATAAAGCAAGCAGGCTAAGCCAGAAGCAAATGATAATAAAACAAGGTCAGGCTAGTAAATCATGAATGTAATTAAAAACTCAAACACAAGCTTATATATTTCGACAACACTTATTTTACTTATGTCGGTATTGGTGATTGGGCAAGCATCAGCAAAAACATTATTGTCTGAAAAGAATTTTGACCTTAGTGGTCAAGTCATGATTGATACTGACCACTATGGCGCATTTTTCGATAGTGATGCAAAAAACGCTACAACAAATGTAGAGCTAAGGCAGGCTAAAATAACGATTAAATATAAGCCGCTGGATAACTGGAAGAGCAAGCTACAACTTAAATATTCTTATGAAGATAGTGATCATAACGAGTTTGAAGTGGCCGATGCTTGCATTGCTTACACCGGATTTAAATGGGCAGATATTACAGCAGGTAAAATGAAAGAACCTTTTAGTTTGGAACGACTCACCGGGTCGACGAGCCTTACCACAATAGAACGCTCTATGGTAACAAGTGCATTTTCACCGGGAAGAAGCTATGGAGTGAAAGTGGGTAAAAATAGAAAAAACTACACTTGGGGTTTAGGTTTTTTTCAAAAAAAAACAGACAGTGATTCTACTAGGGCAGCGACAGCAAGAGCGACATTTGCCCCAGTACGAAATAAAAAACAAACAGTACATTTAGGTCTGTCAGCTAGTATCAGGGATAGACAACAAAAGACATTTCAAATCAAAGAAAGTGCAGAGGTTCATACCGCCGATAACATCATCCGAAGTGCTCGGTTTAATGCAGATAAATTACACCTTACTGGTCTTGAATTAGCCTGGCAGTATCAGTCAGTGAGGTTTCAGGCTGAGTTTATCTCAGAAAAAGTAGAACCGGTCATTGGGCAAGATTGGAACTATTTTGGCTACTACCTACAGGCCAGTTGGTTTGTCACTGGTGAAAGTGCGTCATATAAAAAGGGGAGTTTTAAAGGCGTGAAACCCACTTCAAATATTGGTGCCTTAGAAGTGGTAGCTCGCTACAGTGAGTTGGATCTTCGTGATCATGAATTGGGAAGTCGGTCCTCAATTATTATGGCCGGTGTTAATTACCATTGGACGAAAAACATCAAGCTAATGGTGAATTATTTGACGCCTGATATCAGTGGCAATACTTTACATTTCGATGATTCTGGCGATGCGATCTCTGCACGATTACAACTGGTATTTTGAAGGCGATGTTGGTGTAGGAAGTTCCTATATCGACTACTACATACTTGTCTTAATATATTGATGACGACATTAAAGTAAGACCCAAACCGGAGAGGAACATGATTAAAACCATTAAATATATATCTGTTTTTATCAAAACAATTATTTTGTCTAGCCTATTGGTAGGCAATGTTTATTCATCACAGTTAGACCCAATCAATTGGTGTGTATTTGATGTACTAGGTGCAAATGGACCTTCAAAACAAATGGTAGATGATTACAAGGTTCGAGCTTTACGTTGGGGTGTTGTACTTAAAACTGAACATTATGCTGACGAGCAGGAGGCGATATTGCATTTTGAGTCAGGTGATTGCGACCTAGTTAACTTGCCTGATTTTCGAGCGCGAAAATACAATCACTTTACCGGCAGTATTAATGCTGTTGGCGCTATTCCCAGCTATCAGCATCTGGGTACAGTGATCAGAACACTGGCGAAAAATGAAGCGCAATCATTGATGATTAATGATGAATATGAAATTTTTGGGATTTCGTTGGTGGGCGGAATGCATAGCTTTCTTGCTGACCGTAATTGGACAACACCTGAATCTCTGGTCGGTAAGCGTATCAGCATTCTGGAAGGCGTAGAAGAAAGTGATTATCTCAACAAGCAAAGTGGCATGGTTGAAGTGGTTTCGGGTTTATCAGAGGTATTTACCAATTTTAATAACAAATTAGTCGATATTACCGTAGCGCCTCTTATTGTTTACGAGGGCTTGGAAATGTATAAGGGGCTTGAACCAAATGGCGGGATCAGCCGTTACCCCTTTGCGATGTCGACTATGCAGTTGGTTGCACGCTGGGAAAAATTTCCTGAAGGCACAGGGCAAAAGTCACGAGAGCATGTGGCAGATTCATATGGTTCCATCATGCGTACGATAAAGTCATACGAAGCGGCAATTCCAGATAAATACTGGTTCGACATCCCCATAGAAGGTTTCTATCACTGGGACAATGTATTCAGTCGTAGTCGACGGGTGCTGACAGAGCAAGGTATTTACAATGCCAAAATGTTGAAGTTATTAACAAAAGTAAGGTGTCAGAGTTATCCTGATAGGGCTGAGTGTCGTTAAGCCCGAATTATTAAGTCCCTGAGCGATTACCCGAGATGATTAAAGTACCTTATGGGCACTGATTCAACCGGGAATGTAGGAGTCGCTCTTTTTGCCCTTGTGTTTTATTACCAAGGGCTTTTTTTAGCTCGTTGTTGAAAATAGACGATTTAGAAAAGAACATACAATGTTGGCTTGGAAGACACATTTAACACCCTTTGTGCAATATGCATCATATCAACTGTGATAGGCATCTTGTTTACCATAATCCCTAATTTGACATTAAGGAATCAGAACTATAATTAAATTAAGACATAGATGTATTTTTTCAACTATTTCAAACACCTATTTCACGGATATCTAATGAAAAACTAAACCAGAAAACCAAGATCGGAAATTCTTTTACTATCATAGGCTGTGACGAAATCTATTTTACTCATGTCATAGCGCTTATAAGAGCGGTTCGCAAGAGGTTACATGAGAATTCAAGATTCAATGAGAAAATATTTTAAAGTACTTCCCATTTTTACGACGATTATTTTATCCGCTTGCGGTAGTAGTGGTACCGACAGCGACTCTGATGGAGATTCTGACAACCCTGAATCAAGTGCACCTCAGATATTAACAAATTATCAGGCAGACACTTCTGCAGAGGCTCTAGAGTCACTTGTGTTTCGTGTTGAGGCGGCTGATTCTGAAAGTAGTAATCTGGACTTTGTTTGGCGTACTTCGGCCGGTTCTTTCAGTGCTTCTACAGAAACAAATCAGGCAGGTTCAATTACGAGTGAAATTAGTTGGACAGCACCCGCATGCAGCAATGATCCGATTGATATAAGCGTTGATGTTACCGATGCGGACTCTGAATCGGTAACTTATACTTTCACCTCCGTTACCACTGCGACATGTTTAGCTGAAGAGCCAGAATCAAGTCCACCGCAGATATTATCAAATTTCCAAGCAGACACTTCTGCCGATGCTCTAGAGATACTTGTGTTTCGTGTTGAAGCGACAGATTCTGAAAGTAGTAATCTGGACTTTGTGTGGACTACTTCGGCCGGTTCTTATAGTGCCTCTACAGAAACAAACCAAGCAAGCTCAGTCACGAGTGAAGTTAGTTGGACAGCACCCGCATGTAGCAATGATCCGATTGAAATAAGCGTTGCGGTTACGGATGCGGAAGCCGAATCGGTGACTTATATTTTCTCCCCCGTTACCACTGCGACATGTTTAGCTGAAGAGCCAGAATCAAGTCCACCTCAGATATTATCAAATTACCAAGCAGACACATCTGCTGAAACTTTAGAAACACTTGTTTTTCGTGTTGAAGCGACAGATTCTGAAAGTAGTAATCTGGATTTTGTGTGGCATACTTCAGCGGGTTCTTTTAGTGCTTCTACAGTAACAAATCAGGCAAGCTCAGAGACGAGTGAAGTTAGTTGGACAGCACCCACATGCAGCAATGATCCGATTGAGGTAAGCGTAGATGTTATCGGTGCGGATTCCGAATCGGTAACTTTTACTTTCACCTCCGTTACCACTGCATTATGTTCAGCAGGAGGTATTCAACCAGAAATCGAAATTACTCGAACGAGTGGTGAAATTCCCTTTCATGTCTATGTTTCATCAAGTGGTAGCACCGCGACAGATGTCGAATTTCCCTACGATCAGCTAGAATACAGTTGGGATTTTGGCGATACAATTTCCGAGGGTAGCTTCGTTCATCCGGTAACACTCAATACGGTAGAGGCGAATACTGATCAGACGGGGCCGGAAGCCTCTTTTGTTTATCGTAATCCGGGTACCTACAACATTACGCTTACCGCACAATATAGTAATGGTGTGGATACCTTTGTAAATGAGACAACGACATCGGTAACGGTTTCTGATTGGTCGGGTGAGACGCGTTATCTAGATCCTGATTCTGGTAATAATTCAAATACGGGAACGACATCAGATGCTGCATGGAAAACTTGGTCTACGCTTGTGAGCTGGCTGAGTGAAGGTGACAACCGGAAAGGGCTAATTAAGCGTGGTACCGAAGTATCTGTTGAAGAAATACTACGTATGGAAAATTCTCATGTTCGACTGAGCGCCTATGGAGAAGGAGCAAAACCCATTTTAACTGCTGATGGGGAAATTGGTTCTTTTATCCGGCTTGCATCATCGACGACCATTGAAGATCATGTCTATTCTGGTCTCCATCTTGATGGCAACAGTGGAAATGCACCTTCACTTATCTATGCAAGAATCTTTGAGGTAAATGCTGTGATGAGGGCTGTCGCGTTTCTGGATATGACTTTTGAAAATGATGATCCTCATGGTGCTGAAGATGTCACATCAAATATGATTACGATTCAAAACCCACCTGATGGTTATATTGACGACGTATTGGTTTGGAACTCAAACTTTATCAGAAATCACAGTGTTAAGAATGGAATTTACGCAGAAATACAGGGGCATTTTGCTGTAGTAGGTAGTTCATTTTCGGGAGGGGATGGTAATAGCATTAAAGATCACCCCATCTACCCGGCAACCGTGAATCATGCGCATTATCGGTGGATCGATTTTCAGGAGACCTTCTCCAATAATTTTTCTATCAACAATGCATCTAAAGGAGGCGTTACGCTCCACTATACATTGGTTGATGGCTCCAATATAACAGGAGGCCAAAATGGCCTAGACTTCACCAAACATAATGGCAGCACGACCGGCTGGTTTAGCGATGTAATCGTTCAGAACAATGCGATTCATGATTTGGGAAGCCCCTCTCAAGGCTATGGCATCATTGGAGGCTCACTGGAGCGATTCACCATTCGGGATAATCGTTTTTACGGAAATCCATATACTGATATCCTTATTGAAAAAGATGGCGATCACGATATTTCCCTACAGATGTATGACAATCTGATTTGGAAAGGGGCAGATCCTGCATCGTCTTTGGCAATGTTGGACTTTAGGAATATTCTAGATCTAGCGATGTCAGAAAATGTCTTTGTCAACGAGGGTGTGAGTGGAGGCTCTACCAATATAGGCAGCTTTGATATACCAGAGATCATTAATTGGAATGTTGATGATAATCAGTATTGGGCGCCTGGTATTTCAACTCCCTTCAAAGTTCAAGGCGTAGGCTCTTATTCGTTCATTGAATGGCAAGGGCTGGGATATGACATTAGTGGTTCGAATTCTGATCCGGGATTTGTCATCCCAGAAAATGGTGATTTTTAAAAATTGATCAATAAGGTTGGGTCACGGATAACATATTCGTGACTTAACTACATTAAGTAACTTGAGTTAAGCCGGTGACAAATCTATTTTAAAGTGTGGCAAATTATTTATTCTAAACTGATTTATTCAAAGCATCCTTTCTTCCCATAAACTATTGAATAAATTTGCTTCGAAATCTTTCGCCTCTGATCGAAGCCAGTTTGCAAATTTTGCAACTCTTGGGTTATCAAGAGTTTTCTTATCAGCAGATACTAAATAGTAACTTTTATGCGTATTAATCGGCTTAGTAATTGGCGCAACTAATGTACCGTTTTTGAGTTCGCTTTGTACTAATGATAACGGCCCCAGCACCACACCTAAGCCATCTGTAGCGGCCTGCAGTGCGGCGGCTGGGTCATTATATTTTATATATTTGGTCTTGTTGGGCAATCGATAGCCGTTCTGATCTGTCCAATATTCCCAATGGTCAGCACCTTCAAACATCTGAATCAAAGGGAGTGTCAGTAAGTTTTTTTCATCGGACATATCGATTGTCTTCAAAAGATCTGGGCTGAGAACAGGTGCCACATACTCATTAAATAGTTTTTCACAGTAAATACCAGGCCAATTCCCTGTGCCCCAGCGTATCGCTAAATCGCATTTTTGCATTGATAAATTCTCAATTCGATAGCTATTTTTTATCGTAAGGTCAATCTCAGGATAATCGTTAAAAAAACCTAGCAGTCTAGGGTTTAACCATCTTATGGAAAAAACGGGAAGCACATTAATAACAAGTTCGGTTTGGTCTTCTTCTTGAATGTTTTCAAGGGTATCAGAGATAAGAGTAAACGCTCGAGCAAGCGCTTTCTGGAGAATCTTTCCTTTCGCGGTGACCGTGATTTTTCTATGGCTACGATGAAATAAAGCGACACCCATTTCCTCTTCTAGTTTTCTTAATTGATGACTAACTGCAGAGGGGGTGACGCACAGCAAGTTGGCGGTTTCCTGTACGGACTCGATCCGTGCGCACACTTCGAATGTTTTTAAAGAATTAAGTGAGTGAATATTCTTCATGCGTGAATCTAATTCATCCTAAGGTCATAAATAAGTCGTTTGAGTGTTGATATATATCATGAAAAAATATCTTCTACAAATTAAGGGTGAATAAATTTTGATCATAATGTTTCGAGTGATGAATGATGAAGTTTAAACAATATATGACCAAATATGGTGTGCAAACTGTGTTGAATGTGACCGCTTTTTTAGCTAAGCGTGGGGCTCTTGAGCACGTTAGCAATAAATTGCTCGGTGCAGCGGCCAGGTTTTCAGTAAATAAAACAAAGAGTTCACAGCCTAAATCTATTGAGGAATTGGGTGCTTCTTGGCAGAAAGCGTTTCCGTCACCAAAGCAAATTCCCCTGGTAGAGTTTAAGGAAGACACTGTTTACGCAGAAATTCAAACGCCTTGCCCTTTAAGAGGGACAGGGGATTTAAAAGCATGCTACAGAATGATGGAGTACGACCGTGCATACATGACTCACTTTGGTGGTGAATTTGTCGTTCTCAAGTCTCAGGCAGAAGGCGGTGTAAATGTCTGTAAAGTCGCTATTCAATTCGCAAATAAAGACAACCCGACAAAGCTAGTTCATGCACATTTGAGAGAGAACATACTTTAAGAGGTATTTGTAATCATGAAAGTGATTAAAGGCTTATTAATTGGCGTTTCTGGTTGCCTCGCACTTTTGGTTTTGTTGTTGTTTTACGTTTTTAAGCTACCGGCTGCACCGAAACCGCTCTCTAGTGTTTTTGTGCTGCGTGACGTTTCTATCATTAACCCTTTAATTAGTAAAACTAAGGTTGCTTCGTTGAGTGTGATCAATGGAAATATGTTACTCAGTAGCTTAAAAAAAGACTCTGATGATTTTCTGGATAAGTACTCTGGAACATTCATTCTGCCTGGCTTGATCAATATGCACTCTCATTCTCCCAGCAAGAATCTGTTAAATCTTGGCCCTATGTTTAGTTTGGCTGCGGTTATGCACGGTGTGACAACTTGGAGAGATGCAGTGGATGCTGATGGCACCGGTGTACCTGCTTTGCGTGAGCAGATTATTAACGGAAAATGGCCTACTCCTCAAGTGGTGGCATGTGCATTGATCACCAAGGGTGAAACTCGCTGGCCAAATTCAAACATACTAGAACAAGCAAAAAATGCAATTACTCTGGTTAAGTCACTGAAAGAGCGGGGATATGACTGCATCAAATCGTACGAAAACCTAAACATTGATTTGATTGCAGCTATAAGCCAAGCGGCAAATAGAGAAGGGATGCAGGTCATAGGCCATGTACCAGTCGGGATGACGATAGAGGAGGCAGGGTTGCCAGATACACAGCACTTTTTTGGCGTTCCGAATACGCTACAAAATAGTGTAATTGAACGAAATGGTGATTGGAGAACTGTAAATGCGCAGCGTATTCAGGAGGTTGCCGATTATATTATTAGTAAGGACATGATTAATACACCAACCTTGGTCACGCTCAAACAAATTCAAGAATACAACGATTACAACTCAGCACTGGCAAACGAAAACTACCACTACATACCACAATTTTATCCTGAAACTGTTTGGAGTTCTATCGAGGGCCTACCGGTTTATCGAAACTTAGGTAGCGGTGTGATTACTAGAGCCAAAGATGCACTTGAAAAAAAACAGGTTTTGTTAAAAAAACTGCATGAGCAAGGAGCCACTTTAAACCTGGGAACGGATACCCAACAGCCTTTTGTTATACCTGGTTTTGCCATGTGGCAAGAGATGCGTTTATTTGAAGAGGCCGGATTAACGGCAGAAGAAGTATGGGCACACGCGACATGGAAAGCGCAGCGTCAACTACCAGGAGAATCGAATGGTCTGCTTGAAACAGGAAATGAAGCTACATTCCTGCTTTTCTCGGAAGATCCTACCTTGTCTTTAGACGCACTTAGCTCTTTGAAGGCGGTAGTTCTTCGAGGCCAACTTTTCGATATCGACGACTTAAATTCAGCCATGAATGACCTTCAATCTCATTATGAAGATGAGCCTATGAAGTTTATCTCTCAGTACTTTGTCGGGCGCGCAATGGAAAAAATAGCTCAAAAGTTCACGCACTAAATGCAGGTTTATTGAAATGAAAAAAGTTATGCTGGCATTGATAGCCATTCCTATATTTTTGGGTACTACATATTTTATTTCTCCACCATTAGATGTAGAGAAATATTTTGGTCCCACAGAGTCTATTTCTGATTCAGAAAATACAATAGCAGTACCCTATGCATTAAGTAATTTGTTTGTTGCAGATATGCATGCAGATACACTTTTGTGGAAGCGAAACATCGCGGAACGTTCTGAACTTGGGCATGCTGACCTACATCGACTGTTGGACGTCAACGTTGGATTGCAAGTTTTTATGTCGGTTGTTGAAGCCCCTGACGATGTCGATGCTGATTCAATCAAACAAGAGGGTGATCAAATCAGAACCGTTGCCTTGTTGGATAAATGGCCCTATCAGACTCTGGGGAGTTATAAAGAGCGCGCGTTATACCATGCGTCCAAGTTATTTAAAGCCGCTGACTCTTCAAATGGAAGGCTGAAAGTGATCTTGAGTAAAGAAGACCTAACTGTCGGGAAGCAAAATTGGCAAACTAAAGAAGGCCCATTATTGGCAATTCTTGGCATGGAAGGTGCCCACGCGACGGAATTTAAAGTCGAAAATGTTCAAACGCTTTTTGATGCTGGGTTTAGGAGCATGGGACTGGCGCATTATTCAGATACTGAGTTTGCAGGTTCATCTTCAGGCATGGTGAAACACGGCCTTACGGATAAAGGCAAAGCACTTATCAAAAAAATGAATGCCATTGGGATGATTATTGATGTAGCGCATTTATCTAACCAGGGCATTGAAGATGCTCTGAACTTGAGCGTAAATCCGGTTTACTCCTCTCATACTGGCGTATTTGCCACCTGTTCTAAAGCCAGAAATTTGCCGGACTCAATTATCAAAAAAATTGCTCAGCGTCAGGGGCTTATTGGGATTGGATTTTTCAAAGGTGCAATTTGTGGAAGTGCCTTGGAAGATACAGTTAGGGCGATTAAACACGTTAGGGACTTGGTTGGTTCTGAGCACGTTGGCCTAGGATCAGGTTGGGATATTGCATCATTAGCCATTACACCAACAGAACTCCCTGATTTAACACGTGCATTACTTGATCAAGGTTTTTCAGATAAAGAAGCAAGGAATGTAATGGGAAGAAATGTTGCCCGTTTTTTCCTAGATAATTTACCGTCCAAAGAGCACAAATAAATATGAAAATTATCGTACAAACAAGTAGAAAGTTAACTGTTTGCTTCTTTCTTATATGCATTTACTTTGTAAGTTCTACTGCATCAGCTTCTTCGTATGAGAGCTTAGCGCCTAAAAAGGTTAACGTTGGTGCTAGTGCTATGACCTATGTTGATGTGGGGGAAGGAACCCCTATCATATTTATACATGGCTGGAGTTCCCATAAGGGGTATTGGAAAGAACAAATCGAGGCATTCTCAGATTCAAATCGAGTGATTGCTTATGATTGGAGAGGAATGGGGGGCTCAAATGGTGGAGATAAGCCTTACGAATTTTATGAGCTGATTGAAGATCTTAGATTCTTCATTGATAGTTTAAACCTGAAACAAAAACCTATATTGGTTGGCCACTCATTAGGCGGGCTACAGGTTATGCATTTCGCTTCAAAGTATCCTGATGTCCCCGCTGCAATTATTTCTGTCGATGCGCCAGGTCGGGATAGCCTAATAACAGGTAGGATGATGTTTTGGGCCATGTCAGCTACATATGCATTAACAAGCTTCTTAACCGATTACAACGCTAACGCACTTCAAATACCATTTAACCGCTTTTTTTTCTATTCCTCTGAATTTGTTGAGACCCATAATTCGTTTATCAATGTATGGGAAGAGCAATTCAAATCCAACGCTGTTGTTAGTCTGATCAACTCTTTCAGGGCGATGACATTTAGAATAAGAACAGTAAAACCGGTAAACGGTGTATCTGCTCTATTTGTTATGGGAAGTGAAGATCGTTTTATTTCTCTGGGTCAAACAGAAGATTACGCTTCTTTATTTCAAGACTCCAAATTGGAAATTATAGCTGGTGCTGGGCATATGAGTTCAGAGGAACAGCCAGAATATTTTAACAAGTTATTGGAGACCTTTATAGATGAGACTTTACCAAATCGTGCGACAAACAAATTAGTTCATACAAAGGATGTAGGCGAGGAATTAAACAGATGAAGCGCGTTTTAATCGTTACATTTATGGTCGTCATAGCTGGGCTATTAGGTTTGATTGCCACGGCCTCGATAAACAAACCTAAAATATTCAAATCTGATGAACGTTACGAAAGAACGGTCCATTCTTCAGACGAAAAGCAGGGTTATGCTGAACGCCTTTCACGAGCCATACAATATCAAACCATATCCACTAAAGTGGCTTCTGAAGCAAATCAGAAGCCATTCGCAGAATTTAACGCATTTTTATTTGATTCATTTCCGAGTGCGCAATCGAAACTTACTGTGGAGCATTCTTCAGAATACAGCCTTCTGTTCTCGCTGAAAGGTGAACAACCGTCGTTAGCCCCTATTCTGTTGATTACTCATAGCGATGTAGTGCCAGTGCAAAATAATAAGTCAGATGCCACAAGCAGGTGGCAACACCCACCATTTTCTGGACACATAGACGATCAGTATGTGTGGGGCCGTGGAGCTCTGGATAATAAGTCTGCCATTCTAGCGATATTTGAAGCGCTTGAAAAAAGAGTACGCTTAAATACTGCGAACTCTCAAAGAACCATTTATATTGCTGTGACACACGATGAAGAAGTGGGCGGTCATCGAGGCGCAAAAAAAATAGCTAACTACTTAAAGGATAATAATATACGACCTTACTTTATTTTGGATGAGGGCCAGGCCGTTACGCAGGGTGTTATTCCAAACGTAGAAAAGTCTGTCGCATTGATCGGTGTTAGCCAAAAAGGATACATGACCGTAGAGCTATCGGCCAAAGGCGAACCTGGGCACTCAATGATGCCTCCGAGAGCTACTGCAATATCCAAAATCAGTCACGCTATTGATCGGTTAACAACTTCGCCTATGCCCCCGAAAATGACAGGTCTGATCAACACAATGTTCCGTAAGCTATCGCACGAAATGGATTTTCCTACGAATGTTGTGCTTTTTCATAGTTGGCTTTTCGAGCCTCTGCTCATCGCTCAATTAGAAAAAAAACCAGCTACCAATGCGTTGATCAGAAGCAGTATGTCGGTCAACGTGATATCAGGAGGCATTGCAGACAATATATTACCTAAAAAAGTGACGGCTTTATTGAATTACCGTATTGCGCCTCAAAACACCAGTGATGAGATTATTGCTCATATCATGAAAACTATTGGCGGAACAGGTGTCGAAATGAAAGTAGTGTCTGCAATTGAAGAGGCGGCGATGATTACCGACCATAAGGACGATGCTTACCAAATTATTGAGCAAGCGATAGTGGATGTTTTTCCTGATTCAATTGTTGCCCCATCTATCACACTTTCAACGACTGACTCGAGGCACTTTACCGACTTGTCATCCAACATACTGCGCTTCAGCCCAATTTTTCTCAATAAGCGTGATCTAAATAGATTTCATGGCGTTGATGAGCGAATCTCACGGGAGAACTACATACAGATGATTGATTTTTACAGTAGGTTAATCGATAAAATATAGTAGTTAAAGGCATTAGAAAATTTGAAAAGGACACGCTATGTTAAATGAAATATTGTTGAAGACCGCTGTTGTTTGTTTACTAGTTTCTTTCTTGTTGGGTTGGTTATTAGCTTTTATTCACTACGTAAAGATTAAACGTTTTAGCGGTTTAAAACCAAGATCTAGCTACATATTGAGAGCGCACATTGCTTATATAATGATGTTCTTTTCATTGTCCATTTTCTATCTGCTTTTGGAAAATGCATCCGTCAGTTTAAACTCATATTACCTTTGGTTTGTAAGTCTCAGCTCAATACTTCTTCCTGGGAGTTTTGTGATGGGGGCTTTTTTACCAAAACTGGATGTAAAAGCAAGAGAGACTCTTAATTTAGAAGGGAAGCTGGTTAGCTTGTTTATGAGCCTTCTTTTTTTGTCAATTAGTCTGGGGTACATATTCATGGCATATTCAATTTTAGAGGCAAGTTAAAAGTTTTTATAATATTAAACATAATCTTGAATAGTATTCTTGTACTACAAATTCTTGCTACTGCCAAATAATTCATAACTCTTAGGGGGAGCTGTTATTTTATTATCTGACAAACTGCTCTACCATTATTTAGGCTATGTTATATAGGGCAGATCTCCTGATGTGCGAAAACGACACAAAGAAGTTTACTTATACCAAAACGATTACTTAGCCTCTGTCATAGGTAACCAAGGTTCATAAACACGGTGCGCAAACTTTCCACCGGCATGCAGCCAGAGCTTAGGTATACCTCATGAAAAGCCTGGTCTAGTGCCAATTTTCCTAATGCTTTTTTGTTGGCTTTTTGAATGTCTTCTTTAAGTCGCCATACCATCCTATTGCCGGTTAGGTAACTTAAGGGGTAGCTTTGCTCGGTGCTGTACCAGTTTAATTCAGCCTGCACGCGGCCATCGGTAAAGCCGGTAGCGGCTTTTAATAGTAAGGCAGCATTAACAAATACGTCGTCACTATCGAAGTTAAGATCTAGCCCCACGTTTAGGTAGTCTTTGTTGCTGGTCATGAAGTATAGATCTATGCCCACTCGTGCTACCAATCGTGACATTTCGCGCTTGGCAATAAAGCGTACTTCATCTACTAATTCTTTATCTATATAGCCCACATCTAGCATGTAATCTTCTAGCATGGTGGTCCAACCTTCGGCGTGTTCATTGGCGCTGAAGATGCGACGTATAAACGAAGGGTGCTGGGCCGCAGTGGCAAATTGTAGATGATGGCCGGGGATCCCCTCATGAATCATCATCACTGGAATACCAAGCTCGGTGTGCTCGGCCAGTTGGTCTTCTTTAAGGGTCAGGTAAACCAGACTAGTTTTTTTACCTTCTCTTAATGCCAGTGGTGGCCACATGGCACCGGCGGGAATGACGGGCTCTAAAAACCCAGGGGTTTGCATGATTTTCATGTTTTGCTCTGCGGGCAAAGCAAATAGTTTTTTATCACTAACAAAGTCATGGATGGAATCAATTTGCTTGTAATAATAATCCAAAACGGACCTTAGCTTTCCGTCTTTTAAGGTTGCTGCAAAGCGATCGTTTAAATATTCGTGTAAATCACTTTCTTTAGTGTTATTTGCCAGCCCATATTTTTCACACAGCTTTGTTTTAAGTGAACTTAGTAATGTTTGAGTTTCCCCCATAAAGTCTCGTGCCATTTTAGTCAGCTCGGCCGGAGAGTGAGAGATCTGGCGTATAGCCAGTAATTCATTCACCTTATCAAGGCCAATGGCAAAGTTGGTGTGAGTCTTTTTATTTTTTAAGTCACTCAGGTATTTGGTCAGGGCAGTATTACATTGGTTGATAGCGACTTTTAAGCTATCCAACTGATGGTAGTTCTCATGCTGCGCCCACTCCAGTATGGTTTGAAAAAGGTCGGGCAAACCTTCCCCTTGTTCTAGTTCAATATCACGCCAGCGATTAATAGGTTCGGCTATTACTTCTGTCTCGGTGGCAAGGTAGCAGGGTGCCTGTTGTAATCGGGTTAATATATCGTTTAGTCGCAACTCGGGGCTGCGCTCATCGTTTACAAAAAGCTGAAAGATACCGGCGCTGATACCGTCTACGCCGTTTGGCTGGCTGCAACGCTGGGGTCGACCATGTTGCTGTAGTTGGGTAAAAAAGATGTCTTGCTGTAAATAGCGAGCCATTAAGTCTAGGTCTAGTTGTTCATCAAACGTTTCAACCTTGAAGGCTTGTAATTTGTTTAGCAGTGCTTTTGCTTTCTGACTGCGTAGAACCATATGCTCAAGGCTAGGATCGCCCAAGTCCCCCAGATGCGTCTCATCTCCCAAGGCCATGCTGGTATCGGCATCGGCTAATATAAAACGTTTAAACTGATTACTTATGTTTTCATAGTCGGGCATGGGAAGAACCTTTTATAGAGATATTGAAATATATTATAATAGACATGTTTTCTACACTACCACAATGGAGTAACAGGGTGAGTGGGGCTAGGGTGTATTGTATTTAAATAGGGCTGGTTATTCATGTGATAGTAGCAGAATCAAACGAATTAAAGCCCATTAAAATACTAAATTATTATGAAAAGAAAGGGAGGGGCTTAGATTAGACCTAGGCCCTTTTATATCTTAAGCAGACATTAACCAATCGCTTGTCTTGCCATGTTAAAAGCTTCTGCTGAATGCATAGCGGAATGAGCAGACACTTGCATAAAGCCACCAGGGTTAATGGAGTGGTTTGTAACACCGGGGATTTTGAACCCAACGTTATAACCCAGTTTAGTTCCCGTATTAACAGCATTACGCGCTTTAGCACCCTGGACTTGAATGTAGTCATGTGGATGACTAAACGTTCTTATACTATGCAGGTTGTTGGCAAGACTTTGGGTCCACGCGGAATCGGAGCCAGACATGATAGGGCAAGCGAATAAATAGGCGCGCACACCTGAACGTTGTCCAGGTGTTAAACCTTGGAGTAGGGCATAACCAAGTACATTACCACCATGACTATGAGTAACAACGGTAGTAGTACCATCAAAGGTGGCGAGGTACTGCCCTAAAATCAATGCGCCTTCTACTCTTCCCGCTCTAAAATCATCCCCGGACCAACCATATGAATATAGGCGGGCTCCAGTATTACCGGCAAACTTTTTTAGAGCGGTTATGTCATCGTTTGAGAGACCACTTCCCGTCATATTTTCAGAGAGACCGTTGAATTTTTTGTCCCCTGCGTAGGTTCCGTGTACGTATACTATTCTGTCCATTGCTCATTCCTTTTTGTTTTATTTATTACGACCAAGTCACTTTTAGCTCTTACGAAAGTTTTCTATGATTGTGCTTCATTGACTGGAAAACTACAAAGAAAATCAGGCACAATCTTCTTGCGTTAAATTACAATGCTATTATTGGAGCTTGATAGACCACCGGTCCAGTTGGTAAACCTGTGGGCGAGCCTCCTAGTGGCTCCAAACTAATCGCCAGGCCTTTTGTCGACTGCAATATACTTAACAGCTGTGGAGATAACACCATCTTTTGCTTCTTGCCTGCAACGGGCATTAAACCCAGTGATCTTGGTTGGCCGCTTGTTGGTAACATCCAAAGTTCAAAGGCTCTATTATCAACAGCTACGGCTTGCGCGTTAATGGGTTTAATTGCAAATTGTCCTGTTTCAGTATTACTGCTAATAAGCCATAGTGGCTCATTATGTGCATTATTAAATACGGCTACCTGGTTGAGTTGTTCTACCTTTGGCGGTGTTTGCAGTGAAATTATTAAGGCTAACACAATAGCAAAAGCGGTACTCACTGCCCCCCAACTTTGCCATAAGAACAGACTGCGCCAGCCAGTTTGTTTATCTGCTGTTTGTGCAAAATCTTGCGGGTTAATACGCTGTTGAATGACTTGCAAAATGGAATCCGGAGGCGAAATATCAGGGATGTTATTGGCAATGGGGTTGATATGTTGTTCCCATTCCCAGACGGCACTTCGAATACGGTATGACTCCATCATCAATTGTTCAAAGCGTCTTCTTGCACCACCATGAAGTGTTCCGAGTACATACTCTGCAGCTAATTGTTCGAGCAATTCAGGTTTTAGATAATTCATTTTGCTAAACACCTCTTTAAACTTTGTAGGCCCCTTCGGATCCAACTTTTAATGGTTCCCAGTGGATGTTGCGTTCTTTCGGTGAGCTCTTGATGGGTTAAACCTTCCATAAACGACAGCACAATGGCTTCCTTTTGGCTATCATTGAGCTCACCTAAACACGCTTCAAGTTCATTTATTACGGTACCTTTGATGGTCCACTCCAAAGGCCCTAGGGAGTCACTTACTGTTTGATCATGTTCGTCATCTAAAGGCTCAGTGGGCTTGTGGCTACGTATTCGGTCTAAGGCACGATAACGAACAATACTGGTAAGCCAGGTACTCACCTGGCCTCGGTCCTGATGGTACTCAGAAGCATGGTGCCAGACTTTAACAAAAGCCTCTTGCATCACTTCTTCAGCGCTTTCACGATTTTTTAGCATACGAATACATAAACTAAATAAGCTTGGCGCGGTTAATTGATAGAGCTGCTCAAAGGATTGTTGGTTTCCCTGTGCGGTTGCATGAAGCAAACGCATAAGTTCTGCTTGTTCTGCCATGATCGTCCTAAAGTTGTGAATATAGTTAGTTATACGTCTATTTCGCTAGTTTGGATGCATTTGTCTATTGAATAAAAAATTTAATGTTAAGAGGGGTGAAACTATCTCGTAAAACTGTGATAAAAAAATATTTGAAAAAAGATGCATCTAAATTTGAATCCATTACGTATATATCCGTGCATCAACGCTTGATGACCTATTAGGGAGTCGAACCGTTGTTATTTGAATGTACATTACTAATTATTTGGAGAACAAATGACGATCTTTCATCATAAAAAAAATTTAATAGCGGCCACGATTACTACCCTTGCATTAGGTGGGATTTCCACTTTGGTAACAACAACGGCTTTAGCCTCTAGCCATCGTGAAGCACCTTTTATTACGAGCATGCCAAAAGTAGATGGTTCTGACTTCTATATGTTCCGTAGTTATGAAACTGATCGTGAAAATTTTATTACATTGGTAGCAAACTACTACCCATTGCAAGCTGCTTATGGTGGCCCAAACTATTTTGATATGGAAACTGATGCCCTGTATCAAATCCATATTGATAACAATGGCGATGCCGTCGAAGATATTACTTATTCTTTTCGTTTTCAAGATGTCGTAAATAACTTACAGCTAAATATTGGCGGCGAACAGGTTTCTGTGCCTTTAAAAAACATTGGTCCTATTGGTCCAGATACGACAGATACTGACAATGTTTATGTTCGTCAAACCTACACGCTTGATCAAATTTTAGGTGATCGTAGAACGGGTGGCTCAACTGCGGTTGTAAATACCGCAAGCGGTAGTAGTACTTTCAGAAAGCCAATGGATAATATTGGGAATAAATCTATCAGTAATTATTCTGACTATGCCAAAACGCATATTTATAATATGACGGTACCGGGTTGTGCTACTGCAGGTAAGGTGTTTGTCGGGCAGCGAGATGAGTCTTTCGCTGTTAATCTGGGTGAGGTATTTGACCTGGTAAATACGAATCCACTTGGTCCTGTAGATGGTGAGTCGAATTTGATCGCTGGTACCAACGTTCTTTCTATTGCATTAGAAGTACCGATTACTTGTCTTACTCAAGGTTCAGAAGATGTGATTGGGGCATGGACAACGGCCAGTATTAGGCAAGCAAGTGTTATAAACCCATTTCCTGATGCCGACAATAATAAAGCTGCTTCTGTAAAAGGAGGCGCCTGGACACAGGTTTCAAGGTTAGGGATGCCTTTGGTCAATGAACTGGTAATTGGTCTAAAAGATAAAGACAGCTTTAATGCCAGTGAGCCAATTAACGATGGGCAGTTTGCAACCTATGTGACAAACCCAACCTTTCCTATGCTATTAGAAATTTTATTTGAAGGTACCGCAGTGGCTCCAAATTTATACCCACGTACAGATCTAGTTGAAACATTTTTAAC
>Ga0209825_1000307_pt1 | contig 42465 bp, 35 predicted proteins | sample EN8Hudsemesocosm_FD_184631 | JGI IMG/M metagenome (GOLD analysis project Ga0209825, IMG submission 184631) | Methane-oxidizing microbial communities from mesocosms in the Hudson Canyon - EN8B Hudson Canyon (SPAdes) (version 2) | ecosystem: Environmental > Aquatic > Marine > Cold seeps | place...
AAAATTGAATTTTTAAATTGACGGATTTGATGTAGTACGTTTTTTTTTGTAATATGAGACAAGGTTAAGCTCTTCAATCAGGTTGGTTTTATTTGGTAATTTAATTTTACCTGATTTTAGAGGGGGGCTTAACCGTCATAAAATGGCGCATCTATCTGAAATATATTAACAATCACCTCTTAAGTAAGCAGTATTAGGGTTTATGCTGTTAAAATGGCAAAAATCTCCAATTAAGCTCGATTATTCGTTAATCATTTTTTGACTTATGCTCGTGCTTATTGATTGAAAATCATAGCCTGATTGAGTTTTCATTAAGCCTTTATTGAGCATCATTGTGCCCATAACAACCAGAATGATGCCTGATGCTTGCAGAAAGCGATGGGTCATTTTCTCTGACAGCAAATGCGCCGCCATACCAAAGCTCAATAATGCAGGTAAAGTTCCTAAGCCAAATATAGCTAGAAATTTAGCCCCTTCAATGGGGTCAGCATTACCAGCCGCCATAATATACATCGCTTGTAATGGGCCGCAACCTAAAAGAAATCCGGAAAAAAAGCCAATAAAAAAAGGGCTACGTGCATTACGTCTTTTTTTCATCGCGTAACGCATCATCGCTTCTGGCTGTTTAAATCGTACCCTTCTTAGCGCAGCAAACACATTCAACATATTCAGACCGAATAAAATTAAAAATGTGCCCGCTAGTAAAATACTCATACCGCTAATAAACGGGGTGATACTAATAATTGAACCAAGAAACCCAAAAATAGCGCCAAACATAGCATAAGACAAGGTCTTGCCTACCCCGTATAAGACATGCGATAAATAAGGTTTGTGCCCTTGCTCAGCATCTTTCACAGTATAACTAATAACAAAACTGCCACACATACCAATACAATGTAAGCCGGTAATTAAACCAACCACAAAAATCATACCGTAGCTTAATTGTGAGCTGATCTCAGGCACACTAAATTGGTGCCATAGCTTTCGCGAAAAAACCATTAATAAAACAATAGCGATTAAAGCTAATAAGGACAAGCTGAGTTTCACCAAAAACGAGCCTTTATCCACTGGGGCTAACTCAACTTGGTAACCTTGTCCTTCAATAACTTGATAAATATCCTCGAGACTGACCTCGGTTTCATCATAGTCTACAGAGCATTTAGCCGCTGAATAATCAGCTTTTACCTCGATAACGCCTAAAACTTCAGTTAATGCGTCTTCAATAACCGATTCACAACCACCACAGCTCATCCCTTTAATATTAATCTGTGTGCTTTTTGACATTCTCGCTCCTTGTTTGGTATTTCATTATTGATCGCTTATCAAGGACAAACGATCAACAAAATATTATTAACTTATACTTTTGTTACTTCACTAAAAGATCACGCATCATTCCCATATCTTCATGCTCTAAGTTATGGCAGTGATACATAAATAGGCCGGTAAAATCATTAAATGGCTTCAAAATAGTTACTTTTTCACCCGGCATAACTAACACAGTATCTTTCCAACCTTTATCTAAAAACCCTGCAGATATTGAAGTATAACCTTTTCCAGATTTATTTCTAACTTCTCGTTTAACGACTTGAAATTGCTCCCCATGTAAATGCATAGGATGCGGCATCCCCATCCCCATGCCGCCCATACCACGATGAAAGCCATTATCAAATTCCATTAACTGCAAGGTATTAACAGGAATAATCTCATCCTCCCGAATATCATTCATTTTATAAGAACGACCATTTAACAAGGCAGACATATGACGCATAGATAAAGTAATGCGCCTTGGTGATTCAGGGTTAACTGCATCAGATAAGCGTAAAGGCGTTATTTTGCTCAATCGCTTTGGTAAGACATCATGATTGGATACTTTTTTACTAACTCGCACCTTAAGCACAGTAAAATCTTTTCCAGCATGAGACTGCCCTCCTCCCATGCCACCCATCATACCGCCACCACGACCACCGCGCATTCCCATGCCACCACCCATTCCTCCCATCATGCCCATACCACCAGAAGAAAACTCTAAACTGCGTAAGGTCAACTCAGTGCCAACTTTCTTATTGCTAAAATCAACCCAAATTTCTCGTCGTTCCGCTGGGGCTAGTGTTAAATAAGGAAGCGTTTCAGCATGCTCTAAAAGCCCACCATCTGTAGCAATGACCTTAATCGGCGTACCATCATCCCAAGCCAACTTATAAATGCGCGAGTTAGAGCCATTTAATAAGCGCATACGATAAGCACGCGTTGCAACGGGCAATTCAAACTCAGGCGTACCATTAACCAGAATTTGATCGCCTAAAAAACCATGCATCTTCATCATCATGCCGCCACCATACTTAAGCTGATTGTGCCTATCAAAAGTACGGTCTTGAATAACTAATGGCACATCAAATTCACCACTCGGCAGCTTAAGTGCCTGCTCTTCATCATCACTAACAATAAAAAATCCTGCTAGGCCAGAGTAAACATGCTTAGCCGTTAAACTATGCGTATGTGCATGATACCAATAGGTGCCTGCTCTATTGAGTATTTCAAACTCATAGACAAAAGTTTCACCATTATCAATAGCATACATAGGATTACCATCCATTTTGGATGGCACATGCAACCCATGCCAATGCAATATCGTCGCCGAAGGCAGGTCATTTTTTAAATAAATACGAACTTTCTGGCCTTTATGTAAACGGATAGTGGGCGCAAGGTAGCTTTCTTCATCATTGCTAATAGCGCTTTTATCACCTTTTAATACTTTCCCCGTCACTTTCCAGACGCGCGTTTCTGGTCCTTGAAAAATAGAGACATCCTTAACCTTTCCTTGCAGGCTAATCTCCACATCTGGGTGAAAATCAGGTGATGCATGACTACCAACCTTCATCATTTTGGCATTTAATAGGCCAGGAAATGCAGCTAAAGCAGCCGCACTAACACCTGCAAGTTTTAACATTTTACGACGCTGTAAATTAACTTCATTTTTCATAGTAAACTCCTGACCTAGCAAATAAATATAAGTCTTTTATAATATACTTATCATTTTTTGTAAAGCCATTCCTCTTTTTATTGAATAACCTACTATTTTAGTATTAAATATTTTTACTTTTTTGCCGATAACCCATTTATAAACATAAAAGGTTTAAAGCTATGATTGAAATCCCCTATATTTATATCCCCGTAGTCAGCCCCGTCGCTAAACCAGCCAAAGTAAAACGCTATGCCAATATCACTGATGAAGAAGAGCAACAGCCCGAAGTCAATACAGAAAGACGCAAACGACCTACTCGCCGTACATCTAGACGTAAGAAGCAGCTTATAAATCGTCGCGTATCTTCCGATCGGCGCAAACCTTCTTTTAGCGAAAAAGTATAATTTTTAATCACTTACCTCCCAGAATAGTAACTTCTCATTATTCCCGGGCAAGTACATAAAAATATCGTCATTCCCGAAGTCTTTTATCGGGAATCCACGTTAAACATAGATTCCTGCTAATAGCATAGGATGACAAGCTGAAAAAACTGCTTGTACCCTTTAATGATGAGAAGCTACTCAGAATAATCCAATAAATAAGTACATTACACAGTCAGATAAAATTATTTACTGCTTGTCATAATTATTTACGATTTGGCATGCTAAAATGCCAAATCAAGTCTGATGTGATCATACAAAGATTACCTTGAACAGCCATAAATAAACATAGCTTTTAGCCATTATTAAAGTCCTAAGTGCATAAATAACATTAATTTATAGGTAAGTAATGGACTCCTATTTTCAACTTAACCACGAAAATTCAAATGACAGCACATCCTTTATACTTTGAGTTGCCCGAACATATAGCAGCGGAAAAATTTTTAAGTAAGTTAAGTAAAAAGATTGATTTTCAAATCGCCTCAGAACAATACGCAATCAAAACCTTTTACGATAGCTTTGACTGGCGTCTTTACAATGCAGATATACTTTGCGAGTTAAATCAATCTAAAACAGCATCGCATATCAGCTTAATAGACAGAAACAATGGTGAATGTCTTGCCCTAGAAAACCAGCAAGATGTCCCTAGCTTTAGCAATCAATTTCAAGAAGGTCGACTAAAAACTAAGCTAGATTCTTTACTAGAAATGCGTGCCTTATTGCCACTTTGTCACTTACCGCATCAGATCTACCAAATAAATGTCTTAAATAAAGACCAAAAAACCATCGTCCGTATTAAACTTGAAGAATACGAAGACCTAGGTAGTCGCATTAGTTTGCAGCCGCTAAAAGGTTATGAAAAAGCAGTTGCTCGAGTCAGTCTACTACTAGAAAAATCTCTAGAATTAGCGCCAACGCAAAGCTCCATCTTAAATAGTGCACTTAAACTACAAGGGCGTAAAGCAAAAGACTATAGCTCTAAATTAGCGATAAAACTTGATCCAGAACTACGCTCCGACAAAGCCAGCAAAGTCATTTATCACGACTTACTTAAAGCAATAAAAATCAACGAAGCCGGTACTATTGCTGATACAGATACTGAATTTTTACATGATTACCGTGTTGCAGTCAGACGTACACGCGCCGGCTTAAGCCAAATAAAAAATGTATTTCCTGATCCAGTAGTCGCCAAACATGCTGGTTTTTTCGCTTGGCTTGGACAAATTACCGGTGCCACACGCGATTTAGATGTTTATCTGCTGAACTATAAACAGTATAAATCCGCATTACCTGAATCTTTACAAGATGATATAGCGCCTCTCTATGCCTTTCTTAAAGAAAAGCAAAAACAAGCGCAAAGTGAATTAGCCAGTCAACTTAAAAGTTCAACCTACATAAAACAACTGCTTGCATGGGAACAGTACTTAAAAGAGCCTTTACCTAAAAAAGGCTGTAGTAGTGCTGCGAATCTAACGATCAAAGAATTAGCTGACCAACGCATTTGGAAAGTATATAAACGCCTGATTAAAGAAGCTGAAGAAATTACCGAATACTCCCCCGCAGAATCTTTGCATGACCTAAGAAAAACTTGTAAAAAGTTACGTTATTTAATGGAATTTTTCCAAAGCCTTTACCCCGTTGATGAAATTAAAGCGCTAATTAAAGCCTTAAAAGGATTTCAATCAGTATTAGGTGACTTCCAGGACTATGAAGTACAAGAAAACAGCTTAAAGAAATTTAGCGAAGAAATGATGGCCAATAAAGTCGAATCTAATACCTTCTTAGCCATGGGTGTTTTAGTGCAATACTTAGACACCATGCGTAATGCAGCTCGTCATGATTTCACCAAGCAGTATGCACTTTTTAAGAAAGAGCAAAATAAAATTGCCTTTAAATCTTTATTCGCACCTCAAGCCGAGGTAAAAAAATCATGAAAATCATTGCAACATACAATATTAAAGGCGGCGTAGGCAAAACTTCAACCGCGGTCAACTTAGCTTATCTTGCTGCGCAAAGTGGCTATCGAACACTAGTCTGGGATTTAGACCCACAAGGCGCAAGTAGTTATTATTTTAGAGTGAAGCCTAAAATAAAAGGTGGCAGCAAAGAACTTATTGCAGGTGAGCGTGAGTTAGACGGCCTCATTAAAGCTACTGATTTTGAAAATCTTGATTTACTACCCGCTGATTTTTCCTTTAGAAATTTAGATTTAGTCCTTGATGCGCGTAAAAAACCCACTCAGCGACTTAAGAAATTACTGAAACCGCTCAGCGACTCTTACGATTTTGTTTTTCTCGATTGCCCGCCTAATATTTCCCTTTTATCCGAAGCTATTTTTGAAACATCGGACATCTTATTATCGCCAATTATTCCAACAACTTTATCGCTACGGACTTTAGAGCAGTTAAAGAAGTTTATAAAAGAAAGTAAGCTCAAGGACTTGCAGGTCATTCCTTTTTTCTCTATGGCTGATCGCCGTAAAAATATGCATAAAGAAATTATGGCAACATTGTCGGAAAAACACCCTGACATACTAGAAACCGCCATCCCCTATGCTAGCGATATTGAACGTATGGGCTTGGAACGCATGCCTTTAGGTGGCTATACTAATAAAAGCCGATCTACCGAAGCTTATCAAACACTGTGGCAAGAAATATTGGATGCTATCAAATAAGCATTGACTATAAAAGCCCGCATAAGCAGTAGGGCGGACTTTAGTCCGCCATTACTAACAAGCGGACTGAAGTCCGCTCTACAAATATGATTAACACCCGCCTTAAAGTGGAATCCCCAAAAACCTCTCTAGGAAAGCACCATTGAGCATTCAATTAGCAAAAAGTCAGAGTAACAACCTGTGCTTTCTTATTGTTGAAGTCGGTACACAAATAGCCAATTTGCAAAATTATATTGCCAATGCGGGCGCCAGTGCTATTAACGGTAGTTTTGATCGCATCGGCTATATTCATAATCTAAAAATACGTCTACATAATGACAGTTACCACCAGCGCCTTAAAGCAGGTGACAATGAAAGTGCGGCTGTTGGCTTTCGTGCGATTAATAGCATCGCTAACAACCTAGAGCGTATTGCCGAGCTATGCTTAGACTGTACCCATCATGTGACTGATTTGCTCGGTAATGATTATGAATTTGGTAATGAATACGAAAAATTACTTGACCGCGTCGCTTTAGGAATTAGCCTAATCGAGCGCGCCAATCAAGGTAACAACACGCAGCAAGCACTTAAGATTGCAGATATTCAACAAAAATTGAGTACTCACTGCGAACAACTCATTAACCAATACAGCAAAGCACTTAAAACAAAAAAACATACCGATGATCTTATTGCTGCCCTCTTTGTATTAAAAAGCATTAAATCTATGGGTGATGCTTTATTAAAAATTTGTGATGCAACTTTGTCGAGACATATAGGGCAAACCATTAACGTAGATCGTTACCATTCCCTATCCCGCTGCGTTGATCATTTGCAAAAAAATGGTGCCAGCAAAAACTTAGTCTTAGATACCATAGCCGAAACCCGATCTGGCAGTGCTATTTCAGGTGTCAGTGAAGCCAATAAAGAAGATATTATTGCCATTTTCAAAGAAGGTAAAAAACAAAAGCTCAAAGAAGAATGTCAAAGCGTTGAACGCTGGCATGAGATCTACCCCGGCATCGCGCCCAGAATATTGTCTTACCAGAAAAAAGGACGGTCAGCCGCTCTATTGATCGAGCATTTAGCCGGAAATACCTTTGAAAATATACTATTACAAGGCTCTGACAAATTACAAAAGAAATCATTAAAACAGCTAAGCCTTAAGCTCTCTGATATTTGGCAAAAAACCAAAAATAAAAAGACTGTCAATGCTCAGTATATACAGCAATTACAAAAGCGCATGCCGGATGTTTATGCAATTCACCCCAGCTTTCAACAACAGCACTCGCATATTGCAGGCATTAATATCCCTTCATTTTCTGAGTTACTACAACAAGCACATAAACTAGAGAAAACATTGGCCGCTCCTTTTTCGGTCTATATACACGGCGACTTTAATACCGATAATATTATTTACGATCCACAACAGAATAAAATTAATTTTATCGACTTACATCGCTCTGGCTATATGGATTATGTGCAGGATATTTCCGTATTTATGGTCTCGAATTATCGCTTAAAAGCGCTCAATCAAACGCATAGGCAACGCGTGTTACAAGTTAATCTTGCGATCTACCAATTTGCCGCCGAATTTGCACAGCAACATAAAGATGATACTTTTGAACTTCGGCTAGCTTTAGGCTTAGCACGCTCTTTAGCCAGCTCCACTCGCTTCACCTTGGATAAAACTTTGGCTAAAGCCATGTTTTACCGTTCCCGATTATTAATAGAACAAGTACTCAATTTAAGTACTAAACGCAGAGCGGATTACCGCGTCCCCATTAAGGAGGTTTTTGTTGGATAATTTAAAAATAGGCGTTGTCGGCTTACCCGGCAAATGGTCCACTGAAACATTAGCTGATGCAATCGAGACAAAAACAGGTTTTCGTTTAGTTATCGATATGGATCATGTTTCTTTAGACTTAGAAACTACTACGCTTAATTACCAAAAACATAATTTATGTGAATTAGATGCCATTATTATTAAAAAAATAGGCGGCCAATATTCACCTAATAGTTTAGATCGTTTAGAGTTATTACGTATTGCAGAAAATGCAGGGGTTAAAGTTTTTAGCAACCCTGAAAAGATATTACGCTTAATTGACCGCCTGAGCTGTACGGTGACTTTACGTAATGCAGGTATTCCCATGCCTAAAACCATGATTACCGAAGATATCGCAACCGCCATTGAAACAGTTGAATTATACGGTGAAGCTATTTTCAAACCGCTCTATTCAACTAAAGCGCGCGGAATGTGCGTCATTAGAAAAAAAGATGGAAAAGCTAAAGTACGCAAAGCAGTCGAAGCCTTTAAAGTGGATAACGAGATGATGTATATCCAGCAAAAAGTTGCATTAGGCGGGCGAGATATGGGCTTAATGTTTCTCGGTGGTCGCTATTTAGGCGCTTATGCCCGAGTCGGTAAAAAAGATGCATGGAATACCACGATTAATAGTGGTGGCAGTTATGCATCAGCTAAGCCATCGTATGAAATTATTGCCATGGCGACAAAAGCGCAAGACTTATTTGGCATGACTTACACCACAGTGGATGTCGCAGAAACAGAAAACGCTGCCATTGTTTTTGAAGTCTCTGCCTTTGGTGGCTTTCGAGGCGGAAAAGAAGGTTTAAACCTAGATGTTGCAGTGCTTTATGTCGAGCATGTCCTAGCAACATTAAATAGCACTAAGCCAGCTTTAATAGAACCAAGAATATTATCCCAAAATATCCTAAAGAATGCATAAACACCTAAAAATGGTAGGCCGGACTTTAGTCCGCCATTGCTAAAAAGCGCATTAAAATCTCACTGGGTTTGTAAATTCGAATCTACTTTTTGTTCACATAATTTTGAACGATTACTTAACAAAACCAATAAACACGTGATTACATCGAACACCTCATTACAAGCTATCAGTGCTGAATTAATACAAAACTATACTCTATTGGAACGAGCATTATTTCTCCAATGCGGCGACTGTGTTATTCAATTGCAAAGTAACTCCTTCCCTTTGCTTGATGAACTCGCACACTATTTCCGACATATTAGCATTGCCCCGACCGCAGCAGATATGAGCGTCATTGCCATTGACTGCCCAGATCCTGTTTTAGCTTACCCATTTCAGGATTGGCCGCGGGAAGCTGGTAAAAAAGGCAGAAAAGATGTTTTTTACGATATTGAAGGTGGTCGCTTAATTCGTAAATTTCGTACCGGCATGGTATTTTTACAAAGTGAAACTTACAGAGTTGCAGCTGGGCCTTGCTTAGCAAACCCCAACCAAGTGATTAACTTTATTAATAATCAACACATGAATTGGCTGCAGCAACATAATTGGTTGATTTGTCATGCGGCAGCTGTTGTTTGTAACAATAAGGCCTACGCTATCGCCGCTTTTTCAGGCGGGGGTAAATCTACTTTTATGCTACGCTTAATGGATAATGAGAATATCAATTTCTTAAGTAATGACCGTTTATTTATTCGCGATGAAAATGGCGTAGAAGCCGAAGGTATTGCTAAATTACCCCGCATTAATCCTGGCACGATTGTGACTAACCCACGCCTACAAGGATTAATACCTGAAAAGAGCCGCGAACAATTTCTTGCATTACCACAGCAACAGCTTTGGGATTTAGAGCAAAAATACGATGTCGATATTGAAAATATTTACGGAGAGGGGCGTATTGCAGGTGCTAAGCCTTTACAAGCCTTTATCGTATTAAATTGGCAGCATGGCAGCGAAGAGAGTTGCCAAGTCACCAAGATTGATCTCAATAAACGACGAGATTTATTAGCTCCGATTATGAAATCTTCAGGACCTTTTTACCAAGATAAAACGGGGCATTTTTTAACTAAAAATGCAGCATTAAACGAACAAAACTACCTAAGCATTTTATCTAAAGTCAGTGTTTATGAAGTCAGTGGTAAAGTTGACTTTGCAGCACTCCAATCCTATTTTCAGCAAAACATTAGCGCAGAGGCAGAATAATGAGCAGGCAATTACTGGTGTTACGACATGGTAAATCTGATTGGAATATTGATGCCAGTGACCTTGGGCGACCGCTTAAAAATCGCGGCAAACGCGATGCTCAGCGCATGGGTGCTTGGTTACAACAGCAAGACTTAATCCCAGATTTTATTATTAGCTCTCCCGCAGAACGAGCCAAGAACACCGCAGAAAAACTCGCTAAAGCAACAGGCTTAACAGCTAAGCATGTACACTATGATGCTCGTATTTATGAAGCTGGATTAACTGATTTAAAAAGTGTACTCGGCGATTGCCCAGACTCCGCAAAACGCGTTTTATTAATTGGTCATAACCCCAGTTTAGAAAGCTTAATCGAAAACTTACATAATGGTGAGTTAAAAAAATCAGAAGATGGCAAGCTCTTACCAACGGCCACCTTAGCTATTTTAACCATGCCTGAACATTGGGGTTTGTTAAATGAAGGCTGCGCCACCGTCGAGTCAATCACCCGACCCGCCACACTACCGAAAAAATTTATATTTAATGGCTTAACAGGCCTAGAACAACGTAAAAGACCCACTTACTACTATTCTCAGTCTGCCGCAATTCCTTATCGCATTGAAAAAGGCGAACTACAGATTTTAATCATTTCCTCTAGCGGCAATAATCATTGGGGGACCCCCAAAGGCATTATTGAACCTGGTTATACTGCACCCGCATCAGCGGCTATTGAGGCTTGGGAGGAAGCCGGTGTTCGCGGTATTATTAGTGAACACATGATTGGTCACTATTTACATGAAAAATGGGGCGGAACATGTACTGTGCAGGTTTACCCTATGGCTGTAACGGAGATAGTTGATGATCACGAATGGGAAGAAAATCACCGCAGCCGGCAATGGTTATCTATCAAAAAAGCCAGCTCAGTGGTTAAACAAAAATCGCTACAAACTATGTTTGCAACGTTAGCTGAAAATCTAAGCAGCAAAAAAGCATAATGGCAAAAGTAATTGCGGCTTTAATTAGGCATGGTGACTATCAGCAATTGGCCGATACACCCAGTGCGCATCAACCTTTTCCTTTAACGAAAAAAGGGATTGCTCAAGCTAATGCGCTTGCTGGCTTAATAGAAGAGCAAGGCACACTGCTTAATTGTCAGATTAACCCTGTGATTGCTTCATCAAGATTATTACGTGCTTGGCAGACAGCAAATACCCTAGCCCAAAGTTTAAATAGCGCGAAATATTCGGTGCAAGAATATACTGATTTAGCAGAGCGTGGCGTGGGTAGTGCGGCCAATTTATCAATTCAACAAATTACTGATACAGTCCAACAAGACCCCCGCTATTCAAATTTACCTAAAGGCTGGAAATCCGATAGTCATTTTTGCTTGCCGTTTCAAGGAGCCGAGTCTTTACTCGATGCAGGCCAGCGCGTAGCTAATTTATTGCAAACAGAAATGCAGGTATTGCAACAACAAAACCAGGCTAATCAAATCAAAATATTTGTCGGTCATGGTGCTTCTTTTCGCCATGCCGCCTATCATTTAGGTGTATTGCAATATGAGCAAATTGCGCAATTGAGCATGTTTCATTGCCAACCTATTTTTATTGAATATCAAGCAGAAAATAACTGGCAGCATATCGCAGGTGCTTGGAAAGTTAGAAGTGAACACAGTCAATTTACGGATTAAAACTTATGTTTAATACACTTAAATTACCCTCATACAAAGGCCAAAAATGGATTAGCACCCTGCTCCCTAAAAAAACCCAAAACTGGCCCTTAGGCAAAGTGCATTCATCAGGAAAAGATCTTAGTAGCCCCGTTGGACTGGTTGAACAACTGCAGCAAACCTTGCACGAAAACCCATGGATATGGCCTAAGTCGCCCATTTTTTTCTTTTCTGATTTACATGCAGACGCTGACGCCTTTATTGCCTCCCTTATTGCCTCTGGCGGTATCAAAAAGACTGGCGCTTATGATCGGCAATTTAAGTTAACGCATGCAGGCCGTAAAGCGCATTTCGTTATTGGCGGTGACTGTTTTGATAAAGGGCCGAGTAATTTAAGACTACTGCGCTGCATCCGTTTATTAATCGATAGCGGTGCAAAAGTTCATATCCTCGCTGGCAATCATGATATTCGCGTGAAATTAGGCATACATGCGGTTAACTTAAATAAAGACCCGAGAAGCGAACATTTCTTTATTCGTATGGGCGCTAAAGCAATTCCATTCTTAAAAGAAATTCAGCAAGAATATTTACAAGGTAAACACGCTCTAAAACATATCCCCGATGAACAGGAGTGCCGTCAACGCTTATTCCCATCGGAAGACTGGTTTGATACCTTTCCTAAAGAGGCGAAAGGTATTTTGTCAGAAAAAATCATTAAAAAGGAAATAAAACGTTTACGTGAAAAAATTAATGAATTTGAACAGGATCTGCATAAAGCAGACTTAGATTTACGCATTGCTTATGCAGCAGCGATAAAATGGCAAGAGTTGTTTTTAGATAAAGAAGGTGAGTTTCATTGGTATTTTAAGAAAATGCGCTTAGCTCTACACAAAGGCTCATTTTTATATGTACATGCAGGCATAGACGATCATATTGCCCATATGATTTGTGAAAAAGGAGTTAAACACCTAAACCAACAATTCAAAAAACACTTACATGATGAAATTTTCGATTTTTACTACGGCCCCTTAGCCAATACCATACGCACTAAATATCGCGATATTGATATGCCAATGACTAAGCAAGGCAATAAAATGTTACGTGAAAAAGGCATTTATGCCATTGTTCATGGCCATAAAAATCTGCGTTATGGGCAACGTATTATGTTACGTAAAGGTATGGTCAATTTTGAATGTGATGCCTCGGTTGACCGACATACCCGTAAGAAAGAACATATCGGCACACAGCAGGGTTACGGCGCTGCCGTCACTATTTTTCAACCGCAAGGTCGCGTACTGGGCATTAGTACCGATTACCCTTATATTAAACTTTTTCAAGCTCCCCTTACTAAGTCATGAAACAAGAAAAGAAAAGTTTTCGACACGAATCCTTACAAGATGCCAAAAGCATAGAAAAAATTCTCGCCGCTATTAGTGAGAGTTTAGGTAAAGGTAAACTGAAATTCAGCGATGAAGAAGATGAGATTACCTTTCAACCCGAAGGCCTGATGAAACTAAAATTAAGTGCCGCCCAAGATGGCAATGAACAGCGCTTTAATATCAAAGTCAGCTGGCAACTAGATAGTGATGAATTAAAAAATAAAACAATAAAGGTGAATCGTTAAGCTTTTTTCATTACAAGACGATGGCATAAAAACTTGTCCCCCCATTTAAACTGAAAACTGCTTAACTAAGGCTTGTAGGTTTTCACTGACATGAATTAATTCATTAGCGCTGACTTTATTTTTTTGAGCCTCTTGTAAAGTAGTATTCGAGGAGTCGACTGTTTTGGCAATACCATTACTCACCTCAACTGCAACAGCCGATTGCTGTTCAGCTGAAGATGCAATGAGTGTGCTTTTCTCATGAATACCGACAATTGCATCATAAATACTAGAAAAAACGTGACTCACTTCTTCGACAGCTTGAGTTGTTTGCATAGCTGATTTCTGCTGATTATCCATCAAAGAAATAGTCTCCGATGTCGCGCTATTTAATTTCTCTACCAAAGCCTGAATCTCATCGGCAGAAGAAGCTGTATGAGAAGCAAGCTTACGCACTTCATCTGCAACAACGGCAAAACCACGCCCATGCTCTCCTGCGCGAGCGGCTTCAATGGCCGCATTCAGTGCCAATAAGTTAGTTTGCTCAGCAAACCCCTGAATCACTCCTAGCACGCCAGAAATTGCTTTGGCATCGCCTTTCAGTTCCATTAAAGCTGCTGCAGTCCTATCCATTATCGATGCTAATTCATGCACTTGATCCCGGCTTTTTTGCATCTGCTGAACACCATTTTGAATACTGTCTTGCGCAACAGTAGTCTCATTGTGAGTTTCTACTGTCGTACGTGCAACATCTTGAAATGATTTAGATAACTCTTGCATCTGAACTGAAGACTGGCTATTAAGTTGTTTTTGTTCAGCTACAATACGCTCCATTGTTTGATTACCTTCAACCACCGTCCTTTGACAATGATCAAGGGTCGCTGTTTCTTGGTGAATTTCATTAATTAGCTTATTAAAAAAATCTTTCAGGTGCGCTAAGGCTGTTTTCAGCTGATTAACTTCAGTGATTTTACTCTCAAGCTCAAAGGATAAACGCAAATCACCAGAAGCCAACCGCCCTAAATAAACACTGGCCTGGTTGATGATTTTAGAAAGATGGCCATTCAAATAAAGCATCATGCCATTCACAATAACAACTAAAGCAAGACAGATAATTAAAATAAGATACAACTTATTTTCAGTAGACTCATAATCTTGGGTAACTGAAGCACCGAGCTTATCAAGTTGTAGTTGCATAGACGCCATATGTTCTGAAGTTTTCTTACGACTGGCAATTTTTTGTTCAATAAACCGACTCGCATTTTCTAGCTCTTTTGGATAGCGCCGAATCAAAGAAGTAATTTCAGAAACATGCTCTACACTTACATCCTCCTGCCCTTCATCATCATTGCTCCAGCCTAGCATATCGGACATATCACTCTCCTCAGCAGCAGCCTTATAGATAACTAAAGCAGGTAATGAAGATAATTGATTAGCATGTCCCGAAAGCTGGTGAAAGTAAGTTTGCATTGTCTGTAATGCTGCAGAGTTACTACTGGAAAAATAGCTTTGCCGCGTCACCGCTAAACGCTGTAAGCCTAACTGTATACGCGCCAATGTTGCATAATATTGTTGTTTTACTTCGGCACTTACTTGGGTTGATTGCTCTACATAGTCCAGTACAGTATCTATTTCACCGGCCAACTGGTTTTCATTATTAATAAGTAATATCTGTGGGTCATTGAGTTTTCCCGCCGCACGTAAATCAACCAATACAGATTTATTAATATTTTCTAACAACGCTATAAAAACACTTCTAGCTTGTTCAGATAAGACTTCATTTGTTTGCGCATCGCTGATTAACACCTGTAAAGTCTTTTCAATTTCAGTCAATAAAGTCGCATCACCAGAGTCAAGATAAGCGTTAATTGGTATATTAACTTCTCTTGTCACTTTCACTTTTAACGCGCCAAAACCGTCCACCATTTTGAATGAGCCATTCAAGTGATTTAATGACCAACTGATTGAAGAGATAAATGCGATCATGACCACTAAAAGTGTCAGGGTCATTAAGCGAGAGATATGGGTGATTTTCACTTTGTTTCCGATTAACGAGTAAACTTGCAGGGAGTATCTTCATGGCGACTTAATAGTCGCCATGAAGATTAAAGGTAGCTATTTAGACCTTCAAACAGTTTACAAAGGAAATATGACAGTTATGTTACATAAATATAAGTATTGATGCCTGACAGCATAACAAATGATATTTTTGAGACTTTTGTCTCAAAAATGATTCACCACATACCTCAATTCACCGTTTCTACAGCCATACTCGTAGAATATTCAATCACTGATGCCCAACTACAGCAAGTACCGAGGCATAATTACAAAACGTTTTTTGTAGGTTCGAATTTATTCGTACCTTGTGCTTAACGGGCTTTTTCGGTACGAATAAATTCGAATCTGCGGGCATACCATTCAGCTAATGCACATTATTAAATGTGTTAGTTTAATTTTACGTAGGTACTTATCTACACAACTTTGGCATAAAAAAATAAAGCCCTCCCTTGGGTGGGTGCGTGGGGAGAAATTAGAATACGCTATTTGCTTTAGTTATTTTGATATTAGAGCATAAGGTTGAAGAGCATTTTTTGATTCCCCCTCATCCAACTTTCTCCTTCTGGAGCTTTAAGACTTGTGTAGATACCTATGTTGATAAGGAGGGGGATTATACTGAATACTTTCACAGCCTCGGTGGCGCGCCTAAATTTGTAGAAATGCAGATTATGTGCTTTCAGGTTAGATAGTCTGAATGCCCTCACTATGATGACGGTGACCGGTGGTATTCTATAAGCTCACCCATACTTGAGGTAGGTAGGAAAAATGCATAAATTAAAAAAGTTGATTGATTCCATTGCTAATGAGCCTTACCCCCAAATACAGCAATTAACCGGTGACTTTCAGTTCCCACGGTATCAGTTTCGATTCCTTAAAATACAAGGAAGTCCAGGAGCTAATCCAGCCTCAATTGCGAGTCTTACAGTTGCTATTGAAGCAAGTGAGTTACCCCAGCAGTTTTTAAGTTCAGCGCACTGCCGTTTAGCCGTTGCCGATTTTTTGATCCGCAGATTTAAACGAGGCATTGAAAAATTTGCCCAACAAAACAGAGGTAAAGAGGGTAGTGGTTCCTTTTATACGACTGAACTAAGTCAGAAAATGTTGGAACGCGATAGCGTATTATTTTCTGAACAGAATATCGAGCTGCGTTTTATCTTGAGTTTGCCCGGAAAAGGGTCTGGCGGCGGTCTATTTGACGGACAACAAGCTTGGTTAATGCTTACTCAGGAATTAGTGCTAATCGTTGATTATGCTTTGTATTATAAAGATTATAGTCCAGCAACAAAAAAGCAGTTAGCTCAATACCTAGACGTACAAATTAAGCGTCAATCCATAAAAGACTATATGCAGCACAAAGGCTATATTGTTTTTATTGCTAATGACGCCCACTTACCCAGGCGCAGTGGCATTGATGATAGGCCGGCAGAGGGAGATGCAATAACAGCCTTTCAAACACCGGAAACGCTCCAGGTTGATATTCCTTTAGCGGATAATTGCAGTATTCGGGGAATGGCGCTTAAAGCGGGAATAACGTGCATTACCGGAGGTGGTTATCATGGTAAATCCACCTTGTTGCAGGCGATATTGGCGGGTGTTTATGCCCATATCCCCGGTGATGGTAGAGAATATATAGTTACCCGAGACGATGCAGTTTTTATTCGCGCTGAAGAGGGGCGAAGTATTCAGAATGTTGATATTAGTCCTTTTATAGGCTTATTGCCCAATGGCGTAAATACCCAGCAGTTTTCTTCTGAAAATGCCAGTGGCAGCACGTCACAAGCGGCTAGCATAGTCGAATCACTAGAGTTTGGTTCACGTTTACTGTTATTTGATGAAGATACCTGCGCCAGCAATTTTTTATTTAGAGATGCGCTAATAGAGAAAGTACTAGATTCCACCAATGAACCGATTAAGCCGCTTTATTCTGTAGTCCGGTCGATTTGGCAACAACAGGGTGTTTCTATGATATTTGTTGTCGGCGGCTTAGGTAGTTTTTTACAAAAAGCAGATACTTGTTTGCTAATGGATAATTATCAGTGTAAAGATATAAGTATTAAAGTAAGGGCTGCGCTAGGGGAAATAGCTGGGGAAAGTTTGGAGCCTTTACAATTTTCAGCGCATAGACGCCTGACGGCAGATAATTTTTCACCAGCCTATATCAATTACCGATTGAAAAAGGAAGTGCCCATACGGATCAAGCCGTTACGCAATGCACCAAAACAGTTGGAATACGGGATGGACTTGATCAACCTAGAAGCTTTACCGCAAATTGTCGAAGCACCGCAAATACTGAGTGTCGGTTATTGTTTGTTACGCATTAGGTACGCTATGCAAAACAGCGCGGACAAAGCACAAACAATTAACGATTGGTTGCATTGGCTATACCAAAAACTAGATCAGCAAGGCTTGTCTTTTTTACAGCCTGATTACCCCGGTAATTTATCTATGCCAAGAAAGCAGGAAGTAGCCGCTGCGATTAATCGAATTAGGTCGTTGAGGATTGCAAATGACTGACAGAATGTTGTCCGCCGACGGAGGAGGAATCTTGAGCCTTAGTGTTAGCATACAGACTAAGATCTCTCCTAAAGTCGAGATGACAGCAGATCATTCTGACGTCAATAGGAGTATTGGTGAGACAACCAAGACCAAGTAAGCCAGACGTTTTTTATTAATACATCTCGGAGGATGCAAGATGCCGAATACACAATTAAATTCAAGCCCTGACTATCTGATTCTGGGTAGTGGACTTGCCGCTTTATCCTTTGCCGCGCTGATGGCTAAATCCGGTAAGAAAGTAAAAATGCTTGAGGCGCATGAGTTCCCTGGTGGCTATGGTCATACTTTTGTTGAAGGTGAAAAATACCACTTTAATGCGCAATTGCATTATGTCTGGAATTGTTCTGAAGGACGCACCGTTAATAGTGTGCTAAAAAAACTGGGGCTGGATAAAATCGTCACCTTTGAGCAATATGATGCCAATGGTTATGACCACATGCGATTACCTGGCTACTCACTGGATATTCCTTACAATAAGGACAAACTCTGTGAGCGCCTAGAGGAACTCTTTCCCGAACATAGCGAATCCTTGCAGAAATTTATCGCTACCGTGTGGGAGACGGCAGGAGAGTTGGCGAAGCTTCCGGAGCCGTTAAATATTGCTTTAGTGCTGAGCCATCCATTAAACAATTGGCATGTCATTAAATACCATAAATCAACCTTACAAGAGGTATTCGACGCATTTGAACTGCCGTTGGAAGCGCAAACTCTGTTAGCTCTGCAATGGCCGGATTTTCTATTGCCACCTAATAAATTGTCGTTTTTTGCTTGGGTAACGTTATTTACCGGATATTGCCGTGGAGCCTATTACCCAACCCATCATTTTGAGCACGTCATTAATTCTTTGGTTAAGGTGATTGAGGATAATGACGGAGAAATCATTTTCAACCAAAAGGTCACAGATTTTATACTTGAGAAAAATCGAGTGATCGGTGTAAACACGATGGACGTGCAAAATCCTACGCTGTTTCAGAACTATTATGGACAGGATGTCATTTGTAATTTTGACCCAAAACATGCTTCCACTATGATCGGCAGGAGTAAATTTTCTAATGCTGTACGAACTAAACTAGATTATGACTATTCGCCTTCAAATTTTGTCGCCTATTGCGTGGTCAAGGGCATAAATTTAAAGGATTATGGTTTTGGGCGCTGGAATTTATTCCACAGCGAACAAGCTGATCTGAATAAAGCTTTCGCAGATATGTATGATCATGGTGATTATAGCGCACTAAGTTTTGGCGTAACCACGCCGGGATTTCTCACAGAGGATCATAGTGATTGCCCCGAGGGAGAGCAGATTATTGAGTTTATAACCGTTGCCAATTATCATTATTTTCATGACCTGAAACTGCGTGATGCTAGTGCTTATCGGAAAAAGAAAAAAGAAATTTTCAATGCCATGATCGATGTTATGGAACAACACTATGTACCTAATTTGCGCAAGCATTTGGTTTTTAAAATGTTAGGCAGCCCAACGACCAATGAAAGTTTTTGTCACAGCCCTGAGGGGAATTCCTATGGGTCAAATCTAACACCAGAGAATTTTGCTGCTGATCGGCTAGATCATCAAACTTCACTTAAGAATTTCTATTTTTGTAATGCCTCATCAGGCTCTCCCAGCTTTACCGGAACGATTGGCACCGGTTGTAAATTATACGAAACATTAAGCGGCGATTCAGTATTAGCCAAGCAGCAGCCATGAAAATTGCTATCATCGGCGGCGGCGGTGCCGGAATGACCGCGGCGCATTTACTCGACAAAGTTCATGCTGTTACTGTATTTGAAAAGCGGCCCGTGTTGGGTGGCAATATCCGCACTTTGAATAAGAATATTGCGTGCGCCTCATTGGATAAACGCATTATTCTGGACAATGGTGTTATCGAGTTTCAGCGTGATTACTTTCCAAATTTCCAAAAACTAATGCATAACCTTCAGGTACCGCTGAAAGAGACGCCTATTTCCAGTGAACTTTTTTTAGACGATAGGCACTATTACAAATCCATTGGAACTATCCGCTACGGTTGTAAAACACTGCGGGAGAAAATTATTGAGGGCCTTAAACTCACACCTATTATGTTTTCCTACTTATGTTTTCTAGTCCGGGTAGCGATAGCCAGTGAAGATTCATTGCATAATCTTCCGATTTCCGACTATTTAGCTAATAGTATCGGTGCGCGGTGGCTAAAAATGTTGCTGATGTACGCGTATTCTATGCCTTATAAAACGATTGCTGATTTTCCTGCGGAAATAGGCATACCTTTACTTAATCATTCCGGCATATCCACCCAGTGGAATCGTATTGATGGCGGTGTTTATACTTATATAGAAAAAATCCTATTAGGATTTCGTGGTTCAATTCACTGTGCGGCTAATATTGTCGGGATTACTCGAGATTCAACTGGGGTGAAAATAAATCTGGCTAACGGCGAATGTCAGCATTTTGATAAAATCATTTTCGCTACGACACCTAATCAGGTACTAAGTTTACTGCAAGATCCCACGGAAAATGAAATTAGGCGATTTCAGGCTTGGCAAGCGAATGTTATCAATACGGTTATTCATACCGATACCTCAATATATAAACATTTCGGCGTGAGTTATTTCTGTGAATTTGATCTTTTCCAAAAAGGCACGGGAGATGCTGGTTACAATGCCTATTTAGACCGATTATGCGGCATAGATTCCCAAAAATATACTCATTTTAGCCTCGCTTATAATCTGGAACAACAGATAGCCCCAGAGAAAATTATTGATGTACAACAGCATATAACCCCAAGCTACAACGTAGAGTCCATCCGTTATCGTCAGGAGGTTTTAGCAAGCAACGGTGAAAATAACACTTATCATGCAGGTGCTTACCTTTTTGATGGTTTGCATGAGGGAGCTGTAACTTCAGGATTTGAGGTATCTAAACTATTGGGTGGAATAGGAGTTTGAAGTCCAGCGGTACGAAAAGTAACGCTAGTCTCGACTATCAGTTCTTTAACCCTAAATAAGGCCTCTTTTTTACTTTTTAGACTAAAAAAGTAAAAACTATAGTTTTTCCTGATTACGTACAACTCTCAGCCATAAGAGAATAAAACATTAAAAACAGTATATTAAAAACTCGTCATTCCCGAAGTCTTTTATCGGGAATCTATGCTTAACGAGATCCCTGCTAAAAGCATACAGGATGACGGAGTCTAGCTGAGAGTTGTGGGTAATCAAGTAGTTTTTTGAATTAAACAAAGATCTGGGGTGCTTGTTTCTTAACTTTGATGGTTTTACTGAATTTTTGCCCTTAAATCACTTCAAAAACAACGAATTAATAGGTCATTTATTACGGGAATGCAATATAAAGTACTAAGAACAACCTTTAACGGGGTTTGTGTTCCAAACTCTACGTCGACTCCGTTTAGATTAATTCCAGCAGGAGATTAGACGAGTGCGCAAGCCTATCAGTAGAGAACAAATCGCTATCGGCGTGATTGCCGAAGTCCATGGTCCTGTGGTGACTATTGATTGCAAAACATTACCGCCATTGCGTCAGGCCTTATGTACTCGCTTTGATCACAGTACCTTTCTGTTTGAAGTGCATCAGCACCTAGACCAACGTTATGTTCGTGCTATTACCTTGCATGGTACAGCCGGACTAAGTCGAGGTATGCCCGTTTATGATACTGGGGCGCCATTGCATGTGCCGGTGGATAAACAATATCTAGGCCGGTTACTAAATATCTTTGGCGAGCCACTGGATGGTTTGCCAGAACTACCGCAACAAGAATTTCGTAATATTCATGCTAAACCTGTTCCGCTTTATGAAACCACCGGAATTAGTGGAATTTTAGAAACAGGTATCAAAGTTATCGATTTACTCTGCCCTTTTGTCAAAGGCGGGAAAACGGGGTTGTTTGGTGGTGCAGGAGTTGGAAAGACTGTATTGGTAATGGAATTTATCCATGCTGTTTCTGCTATTCACAAAGGGGTTTCCGTATTTGCTGGGGTCGGTGAGCGTATTCGCGAGGCGCATGAACTGTGGCAGGAAATGCAACAGGCCGGTGTGATGCAGGATACTCTGATGGTTTTCGGGCAAATGGATGAATCACCTGGGGTACGTTTTCGTGTCGGTTTATCTGCGCTGACTTATGCCGAATATTTACGTGATACCTTGCAAAAAGAAGTGCTATTTGTCATGGATAACGTTTTTCGCTTTGTGCAAGCGGGTAGCGAAGTCTCTAGTCTACTCGGGCGTATGCCCGCCACTGTCGGCTATCAACCCACTTTAAGTACCGAAGTCGCTGAGCTTGAAGATCGTATTTCATCAACACGCAGTGGTAATATTACTTCGGTACAAGCCGTTTATGTGCCCGCTGACGACATGACCGACCCAGCAGTGAGTGCGATTCTCAGTCACCTGGATACCATTGTTATTTTATCCAGAGATCAGGCCAGCAAAGGTATTTATCCCGCAGTTGACCCTTTACGTTCTGGTAGTAAACTAATGGATAAACACGCATTGGGTGAACGACATTATTCGATTGCCGAAAGTGTGCGTGAGCATTTAGCGCGTTATCATGAGTTGGAGGATATTATCGCTATGTTAGGTATAGAGGAATTATCGGAAACTGATCGCCAAATTGTTATGCGTGCGCGCAAATTACAGCGCTATCTAACGCAGCCGTTTAAAGTTCTAGAACAAAATGGCCAACATACCGGCGTGTCCGTGCCACTAGAAAAAACCTTAACGGATTGTGAAGCCTTTTTACAGGGTAAATACGATGATATATCTGAGCAACAGTGTTATATGCGCGGCAGTATGCAGGATGAGCTGTGAATACGTTTAGCCTGCAACTATATGATGCCACACAGCAGCAACGTATTGACAATGTAACTTCTTTTGTTGGTGAAGATGACAGCGGTAGCTTTGGTTTGCAGGCGCATCATGCCCGGTTTATGACGACGTTAGTTTTTGGCCTATTCCGTTATCGCTTGCAAACTGAAGAATGGCAGTATATGGCCTTACCTGGCGGTGTACTCTACTTTAATAAAAACGAGTTAAGCATTAGCACGCAGCATTTTTTGATTGATAATGATTTTGAACGTATCAGTGCTCAACTACAACAGCAATTACTAGCTGAAGAAGAAACATTGATAGCCACGCGCAGTAGTTTGCAGAAAATGGAGCAATCCATGCTGACTCGATTGTGGAAGCTGCAACGTAACAATAGCTAAGCAATATGAATAAAAAACAACGTTTACAAAGACAGGTTAATAATCAGGTCAAACGCATTAAAAAAGCGCGTAGCGAACAAAGTAGTATTCTGGCGCAAACATTGTATTTAGGCACTCTGGGGTTGGTATTGGTATTACCCATTGTTGGTGGCGCATATTTAGGTGCTTGGCTGGATAGTTTAGAAACAGGTTATTCGATGAGCTGGACGCTGAATTTATTGATATTGGGTGTATTTGTCGGCGCAATTAATGTTTATCTCTTAATCAAAAAACAGGATTAAGTATATGGATGAAGGATATTCTCTATCGCTAGGTCAGCTAACCATTCATGCCTCGGTTATCTCTACTTGGGGCGTGATGGTGTTTATTATCAGTTTGGTCTGGTTAGCAACTAGGCACATGCAGATGTTACCCAGTGGCGTACAAACTGTGATTGAAGGAATTTTCGAGGCGATGGAGCAAACGGTTTTAGAAGTAACGCCAGAACATGGTCGGCTTATTATGCCGTTTATTTCTACTTTTTGGGTGTTTCTTATTATTGCCAATATGGTGGGTCTGATTCCCGGGTTGCACTCGCCTACGGGCGATTTATCGGTTACTTCTGCACTGGCGATACTGGTGTTTTTATCAGTACACTGGTTTGGTATCCGCACCCAAGGCTTAAAAAAATATCTACATCATTATCTACAGCCAACACCGATGCTATTGCCGTTTCATATTATCAGTGAATTTACGCGTACGCTGGCGCTGGCTATTCGTTTGTTCGGTAATGTTATGAGTTTGGAAATGGCGGCAATGTTGATTGTCCTCGTCGCTGGTTTTCTAGCGCCGATTCCTATTTTAATGCTGCATATTATTGAAGCCTTGGTACAAGCTTATATTTTCGGCATGCTGGCATTAATTTATCTAGCCAGCGCCATGCAATCACAACAAATTAATTCAAAGGAATAATTATGAGCGATATCACTATGATAGTTTTAGGTTCAACGATTGCTGCCGTTATTGGTATCGCCATTGGTGTGCTTGGGCCTGCTTTGGCAATGGGTAAAGCCATTAGCAGCGCATTGGAAGCGCTGGCAAGGCAGCCAGAAGCAGAACGCTCGATTATGCGTACTCTGTTTATCGGTCTGGCGATGATTGAGTCACTGGCGATTTACTGCTTGGTCATTATTTTGATCGTGTTGTTTAAAAATCCCTTGCTCGCTTATATCATTCATTAATCAGGGCGGCTCATGATGGAATTTAATCTGTCCACTTTTTCACTGGAAATCATTAATTTTCTGGTTCTGGTTTGGATATTACAGCGCCTATTTTACAAACCTGTGCGTAATGTTATTGCCCAGCGCCAGCAGCAAATTGATCAGTCTCTGTCCGACGCCGCGAAAATGCGTCAGGAAGCGGAAGAACTCAAGAAAAGCTATGGCAATCGTCTGCAGGAATGGAGTTTGGAAAAGCAAAATGCCATGACTCAATTGCATCAGAAAATGGAAACGGAACGGCAACATCATTTATTAATACTACAAAAAGAACTAGAACAGGAACACAGTAAAAACCAAGCCGCCTTGCAACGACAACAGCAAGAATTGCAACGCCATCAGCAAACCTTAGCGTTACAAAATGGCGCTCGTTTTGCGACTTTATTACTGCAACAGACTGCTGGGCCAGAGCTGGAAACACGCCTGTTCGGTTTATTGCTGAGTCAATTAAAGCAACTACCAGAAGCTTGCCAATCAATTTTGCAAACCACGGAAAGCGAAACGACACTGACTATTCAAGTTAGCAGCGTTTATCCGCTCAGTGAAAGCCAGGTACAGCAACTGGAACAGAAGTTTACTGCATTAATTGATAAGCCCTTAAAGTTCCAGTACAGCTTAGATCCATCACTGATTGCTGGACTCAAAATTGATAAAGATGCCTGGGTATTGCATGCTAATTTGCAGCATGAGTTAAGCGGCTTTGCGGAGTTTGCCGATGACTTTTGATGTCGATGTGTATGCTGATAGTAAGCTATTGCAAAAGCAACATGAATGGTTAAATCGCTATCAGCCTAAATTACGCATTAAAGAGCAAGGTATCGTGGTATCTGTGGGCGATGGTATTACCTGGATTAAGGGTTTACCGTCGGCGGCTATTGAAGATATTCTGATGTTTGCCGATGGCAGTCGCGCAATGGTTTTCGATCTTAACCGCGAACTTATTGGTGCTATTCTGTTTTATCAAACTGAAGCACTCACCGCAGGTACGCTAGTTCACCTTGCTCGGAATGCATTGAGTGTGCCGGTTGGCGATACCTTTCTAGGGCGAGTTGTTGATCCATTAGGTGCTCCGTTGGACGGACAAAGTAAGCCTGTTTATGTCGTACGTGGTAATTTGGAGCAAGCATCGCCGCCGATTATCGCGCGCGAATTTGTGCGTGAACCGCTGTATACAGGCATTAAAATTATTGATACGCTGATTCCGATTGGTAAAGGCCAGCGGCAGTTATTGGTCGGGGATGAAGGCACAGGGCGTAGCGCTTTGGCTATAGACACCGTGATCAATCAGAAGGGTAAAAATGTCTTCTGTATCTATGTATTGATTGGTCAAAAACGCTCGGCTATCGTCAATACTATCGAGCTGCTACGCCAACATGATGCGATGGACTATACTGTTTGCGTGGTTGCCGAAGCGACCGCTTTGCCGGGTTTACAATATATCGCCCCATTTGCCGGTTGTGCATTAGCCGAGTACTGGATGCAACAAGGCCATGATACGTTGATTGTTTATGATGATTTGGCAACCCATGCACGCACTTATCGTGAATTATCATTATTGCTACGCCGTCCACCGGGACGTGAGGCCTATCCAGGGGATATATTTTTCGTTCATTCCCGATTGTTAGAACGTTCGACCCGCTTAAGTGCCGATCATGGCGGTGGCAGTATGACCGCACTGCCTATTGTCGAGACTAAGCAGGGTGAAATAGCGGCCTATATTCCGACTAATCTGATTTCCATTACCGATGGACAAATTTATCTTGATAGCGACTTGTTTGCTTCCGGCTTTCGTCCGGCTATAGACATTAGTAAGTCAGTATCTCGAATAGGTGGTAAAACCCAACATCCAGCAATCCGCGATCAAACGGGTAAAATCAAACTAGAATATTTGCAATTTCTGGAATTAGAAAGCTTTTCCCGTTTTGGGCAAAAACTAGAAGCGTCAATGGAAGCGCGGATCAAACGCGGGCGTTTGCTACGGGAACTTTTAAAACAAGATCGCTTAGCACCAAAAAGCAGTGAATTTCAGCTGGCCTGGCTGATTACCTATAACGACGGCTTACTTGATACTTTGCAACTGGCTCAAATTGCTGGGCAGTTGCAGCGATTAAAGCAGACGGTACAAGAATCGCCCTTAGCATTAAACAGCGATTTACATGAATGGCGACAATTGCTGATCAATGTTCTATCTGATAAAAAAGCAAACGCCGCATGAGTCAAAGTCGCGCACTGCAACAGCATATTTCCCACCTGACGGAAATTCGCAGTATTCTGCATTCGCTGAAAAATATGGCGTTTATGGATATGCATAAACTCATTAGGAGGCGTCAGGCACAAAGCTTAGTCGTACAGCATATTGAAACCGTCGCAGAAGATTTCCTACAGTTTTATCCAGGCTTGCCCGAGCTAGACATTAGTACACCATTAATCGTGATTATTATCGGTTCCGAGCGAGGATTTTGCGGTAATTTTAATGAAAGCTTGATTGCACAACTGACACAAACATCATCTGATAATCTCATTGCCGTGGGTAGTCGATTATGTGCTCGATTGCAAAACACCAATATCGCCTATACTGAGTTATCAGGCGCAAATAGCAGTGAAGAAATTAGTCAGGTATTAAGCTGTGTGAGCGATGCTATCAGTCAGTTGCATAATAAATACGAGCTATTCAACTTATCGGTGTTGTTTCATCAAGATGAACATTTGAGTATTACGCTGAAAGCATTATTACCGCCGTTTAAGGATATTAAGCGAAATTCTGAGTATAAAAATGAGCCACTGTTAAATCTACAACCGTCGCAGTTTCTGATCGAACTGGTTGACCAGTATATCTTTAGTTCTCTACAGGATATTTTATATACTTCGTTGGCGGCAGAAAACAATCAACGCTTACAACACCTAGATAATGCCGTCAGGCATCTGGATGAAGCCACCGAAAAATTACACAAAAAAAGTCAGATATACCGACAAGAGGAAATCACTGAAGAAATTGAAGTAATTTTATTGAATGCTGAAGATCCTGTTTTTAAGTAACTTATCTAAATTTTAGACGATGTTATCACTCCGGTTGGCGATAAGCATTTATTCGTAGTGCGACGTAAAGTCGTATATTGATTATTTATATTTTTATCACGGTAAGCGAACACACTCTAAATTAGGCTATAAATTCCCCTTAGAGTTTGAATGTGAGTTTCATAAGATTTAGGCCTAAAAAAGTGTCCTATTTTACTTGACCGTTACACTATCCATATCAACCCCAAAAACCTCTTCTAAAAAACATCAATTACTTTTCTTTTCGCAATTCATTTCTTGTCGCCCTATCTACAAGAGTAAAAATCTTTTCAATATCATTTTTCTGACTAGAGGAGCTATGCCCACGCACTTTTACCAATTGACAATCTAGCTGGTCGATCATTCGATAAAACTCCTGATACAGTTCAAAATTATTTAGACGCTTATTATTCTTTGAGTAAAAATTATTACTCTCTAACCGATGACGCCTTCCCTGTAATCCTATGATGTTTTGTGAGTCTGTATACGCAATCACTTTATGGCCTATCGCTTGAATATCCTCCAGTGCCCATAATAAAGTCTGTAATTCCAGTTTAGTTGAAGATGTATTTTCAAATCGCCTTAGCTTTACATTCTTTCTCAATAACTCATGCGACAGCCCATGCTCAGCTACAACAAGGTAAGCCCCATAGCCAACCTTTGACTGAACATTCACACTTCCATCTGTAAATAGCATTAATTCATTCATAAAATATCCTATAATCCAATGAAATAGTTATGTATGAACCCTGATATTTCTTAAGTTTCCGCTCCCTTTCTCTATCACAGTGATTCTGTTTGTAATGGCTTGATGATAAGCGAGATCCCCTCTTTCGGCTTTAACGTCATATGTGTAACAGGGCTTACTTTCCCTTCCGGATTAAGTGTAAATTCAAATTGAGTAATAAATAACGCAATAATTGTGGTGATTTCCATGCGCGCTAAATACATACCTAAACACATACGCATTCCACCGCCATAAGGATAAAAAGCATAACCTTTATTAGTGCGATCAAGAAACCGCTCGGGCTTAAATTCATCAGGATTCTGCCAAAACTCAGGGTGTCGATGCGTGACATACATTGAGAGTATGACTAATGCTTTTTTCTTAAATTTATAAGCGCCAAATTGCATGTCATTTTCTACATCTCGATAGGTTACATAGGCCGCAGGTGCTAAGCGCATGGATTCATCAATCGCGGCATTTAGAAACTCAAATTGATCTAAATCTGAGAATTTAACCGTATCAGGCGTAGTCCAATGTTTTAGCACTTCTTGTCTAGCTCTTTGTTGATGCTCAGGATATTGCGCTAAATAATAGAGTACCCACAACAAGGTACTGACGGTGGTATCTTGCCCTGCAAAATACAATGTGAACAATTGGTCTCTGAGTTCTTTAGGCGACATAATCGCAGCGAATAAGGGCAAAAGTGCGCCCTCTTCTTTGCTGCTTTTATTTTCTGATATTTTGCGAATGCTACTGTCTATAGTTTGTAGTTCTTGTTGATATTTTAAATTTGCAGGTGTCGGGAGCTTATTTAATATACCGTTAAAGATAAATGATTTTAAGCCGTGATCAGCCATGCGCTCCCCGACACCTTCAATGGCTAATACCGCCGCTTTTGAATCTTCATCATCCAGTTTTAGGCCAAACAAGATACGGCTCATAATATTTTGCATAAGAGGTTGCATCACATCGGCGGCTTGTAATTCAGTAGATTGCGTATCTATATCGCTAAAATGGTTTTGCGCTTCCTCAACGACTAATGAAAACCAACGGGGTAATTGTGACTTCTGAAAGAAAGGTTGTAATTGCTTTCTTTGTTGCTCCCAGTCTTTACCTTTACTATTAAACAAACCATTACCAAAAAAAGGATATAAAACTTGATGAAAACGCGCTTTGGTAAACTCGCCTTTCTTCTCAGCTTTAAAAACTTGCGCGACATCATTAGGGTGGGAAATCAAATAATGATGAATGCCTAATATTTTATATTTGGCAATATCACCGTATTTCTCACGAATAGCCATTAAGAATTTTAATACATTCCATGCCACCGCCGGAAAAGAGTGCACTATCGGCAATCCTTTTGGGCCTGAGGGCTCGTGTAGATGACTGAAAGGACACTTTTGTTTGCTCATTTTAAAATCCTAGTAATGATGCTGACATCCATAAGGCAACGGCAGTATAAAATAGTCTAGGTAACCACTCAGCTAGTGCGTCATCCGCTAAATTAATCATGTCTGCTTCACGCTTTGCATAATGATGCACCGAAGTCGCTAACTTGCCACTTTCCTCTCCGGTATGAATAATTTGTAAGGCGACACCTGGCATCTCTTTAACCTTAGATAAAATATGCGTCACGCTATCACCCGAGTGACAATCTCGAATTGCCCGATCAAACCGCGCTCTTAAAACAGTATTTTTAATAGTAACAACGGCCTGTGGAAAAGCTTCGGAAAACACAACGCCTGCTTCTAATAGGGTGGCTAACATTAGTAGAAAATCGTTCATTTGGCGCCTTATTACCCAACCCTTTACTTTAGGTAACTGCAGTTGCAAACGATAAAACAAAGACTGAAATAACGACGGTAGTTTACTGGCGATAAATAAAACGCATGCAATGAGAATAAATCGCCCTAATGACAGACCTAAATAAGTTTCTACACTGATAGTGCTATTCACGAGCAAGGGAATTGGCTCAATAAAGAGTGCTAATAATAAAGTGACTGCGGGCAAATAAAGCCGAGATTTTATCTTTTTATTGCGGCTGTATTTATTAGCGTAATATGTCGCTAATTGCTGATAAATCTCAGCTAATTTACCACCACTTTCTGCCGCACTAATCATCGTCAGATGAGTATGATTAAAGATTCCAAGTTTAAACCCTGCACTAGAAACTGATGCACCAGCGCTAATGAGCTGTTGCATATGGGTAAGACGTTTTTGCAAGTTAGCGTCTTTGGTTTTAATTAACCCCACTGCTACAGCTATTGGAATTCCTGCGGATTCTAATTGAGCTAACTGTTGAAACAGCAGGCTAAGCGATTCAATATTTAATGGTTTGTTTTTAGCGGCGTTCGACATAAATTTCTTCTTTATTTGAGCATTGCCGTTTCACTGATAGTTATGACAATAAATCATCCCACTATTGTAATGGATAGCATAAAGAACGCCTTGCTTAATCCACATTGAATACTGTACACTTTTATTTTTATGCTTACTTCTCTTTAGTTCCTTCTTATGTCTGATAACTCAAAACCTGTACGCGGCGGCTTCCGCGTTGGTGCTGGTCGTAAAAAAGGCTCATCCGTTTACGGTGAAACCACAAAGGCAATTCGTGTCCCTGAAAGTATGGTGCCTGAAGTTAAATTTATGCTTAGTCAGCGCAAGCAGCTATTTGCTGGAACAGCTTCTATTTCGCTCCCTGCTAAATCACCTAAAACTATCAATATTCCATTATTTTCAGGAAAGGTTGCGGCTGGTTTTCCTTCGCCTGCCGATGATCATATTGAGAAAACCTTAGACTTAAATGATCTACTCATTCAGACACCAGCCGCCACCTTTTTTGTACGTGCAGAAGGCGAATCTATGTTGGGTGCAGGCATTCATCCCAATGATATTTTAGTTGTCGATCGCTCCATTGACCCGACTGTAGGAAAAATTGTTATTTGCGCTTTAAATGATGAACTTACTGTTAAGCGTTTAAAAAGTATTGGTGATGTTATTATTCTTGGCGCTGAGAACCCTGCTTATGCTGATATTGTAGTCCAAGAAGGGACTGAGCTGATTATCTGGGGTGTGGTGACCAATGTCATACACGCTCTGTAATGACACCACCATTGATTGCTTTAGTTGACTGCAATAATTTTTATGTCAGCTGTGAGCGTGTTTTTCGCCCTGACCTTTTAAACAAACCTGTTGCTGTTTTAAGCAATAATGATGGCTGTATTGTAGCTCGCAGTCAGGAAGTAAAAGACTTGGGCATTAAAATGGCAACGCCTGTTTATCAAGTCCAAGATTTAATTAAACGTCATAAGATCCAGTTATTCTCGTCTAACTACACACTGTACGCAGATATGTCGAGTCGCGTCATGCTGTGTTTAGAAGCTTTTGCTCCGCAGCTGGAAGTATATTCTATCGATGAAGCATTTTTAGACTTAAGCGGTGTTTGTCAGCATGATCCTATTGCTTATGGATTAAATATTAGACACTCGGTTTATCGCACTACGGGAATTACTGTTTGCGTAGGCATGGGCCCTACTAAGACTTTAGCGAAACTGGCGAATTATGCGGCTAAGAAGTGGCATAAAACCGGTGGCGTGTTAGATCTATCTGACTCTATTCGCCGAGATAAAATAATGCGCTTAACGCCTGCTTCTGAAGTTTGGGGCATTGGCCGCCAGACTTGTAAACGCCTGAAATTAATGGGAATCAATACGGCATATGACCTCGCCATTCAACCTGTAGAGACGATTCAAGCGCAATTTAATATTGTCGTTGCAAGAACAGTTATGGAGTTACAGGGAATTAGCTGTTTATCTTTAGAAGATATTACCCCCGACAAACAGCAAATCGTTTGTTCACGTAGCTTTAAAAGGCGCCTAACTGAACAACAAGAACTCGCGGAAGCCTTAGCGAGCTTTTGCTGTCGTGCATCTGAAAAGCTGCGACAACAACATTCTGTCACTTCCTCTATTACGGTCTTTATTAGAACTGGCACGCATAATCCTGATGAACCCCAATACCAACGCTCTGCCCATACCCTACTTAAGCATTCAACCAGTGACACTCGAGAAATTGTGGCCACGGCAAAGCATTTACTGACCACGATGTTTAAAGCCGGTTACCGCTATCAGAGATGCGGCGTACAGCTTGGGCATATACAACCGGCAAATAAACCCAATCAGGCTGATTTATTTGAGTTAGGCAATCAACCCACGCTTCAAGCAAGCCATCAATTGATGTCGACGATGGATACTATTAATCAGCGTTACCCAAAAGGCATACGCTTAAGTGCAATGGGGCTTAATAAAAGCTGGCAAAGCCCTGTGGAATATTTATCGCCGCGTTATACGACAAGTTGGGATGAACTTGCCGTTGTGAAATGTCAGTAAATTTGGATTATAAAATATCATCTTGCGAAAATATATATTCAAGTCTATCAGCTTCAACGCCAAGAATATAAATACAAAAAATAAACTCTTCCCAATCCAAACTTTCAATAGGGTGGATCACTCGACCACCAATATTCCCAGCTGCATCGATATAAAAATCAACAACATCAATATGTTTATTTCTTTCCCATGTATATTCAATTATTTTTTTATCCTTTTTTTCTCCCGATAACTTACCCAATTTAGTGTCACTGGTTTCACGTAAGACAGCTATAGCGGTGAAAACACAATGCTCTCCAGATTCATATATCAAGACATTATGAGACCGTATAAATTCTCCACTCCCTATAACCTTGATACCAAGAGCATCATCAGACTTGAATCCTTCAAATTTGACAGCCAAGTCAATATTATTGACTATTAACGTTTCAACGCAAGACTTAGCCCAATAATCATTTATCTTTTGATTTTTAGGGTCTGTCAATTCAAGATTATGTTGAGATCCTTCTTTAAATCTTTCAAAAAAATGGTTTATATCCTGCTCTTGAGTAAGGTTTTCATCACCAATTAGCATTTCACAATTATCATATAAACGGTAACAACCGTGACTAATTTCTTCAGCCTGAACTCGACACAAATTATGCTTTAAATTATGCAACATTAGTTCTTGTATATTATTACTGCTTAATCGATATTCCTTCTTTTCTACATTTGCATCTAGTATCAAGACACCCATGCGCCGTGAAGATTTAATTTTTAAAAGAAGTTTAAGCTGATTATTATTGCTACTGTTGTTTAAAACCACGTAGCCTTCATCAAAAATTGCTTCACTACAAGTCCTTTCAATTAACGCCTTGACATGCAAGGTCATGGCCTCATAAAAAGCTCTTTGTTCTCCAATCAATTGATATTTTGAATTTTCTAGTTTTTCTTTAACTTCTGAAACATATGGGGATTTTAAAAATACTCCAATCTGAGCTGCGATTAATTCCTTATTCAGCAGCTCCTGCTCAATGTCTACTATATCTAGTGTTTTATGCGGCTGATTTCCAATTTCATGCAATGACTCAATAAACTCATTAATATTCCTACACAATTGACGTACCTGAAGAACTTCAATACTTTCTTTAACATGTGGAAACACCACCTGTATCAAATCATTTTCATCAATTAGTTCATTTTTATAATTTAGCAAGCGACGCTGTACAAGCGAGTTAACTCTATCAACCCGACCTGTTTTTTGCTCGATACCAACAGGGCTTCCTGATAATCCATAATGCATGACACTATCACAAAATGTATGGAGATCTTCTCCCTCTTGAAATACATCAGTAGAAATTAAGGCTAATGGATACCCTGCCATTCTAAATTTACGCGCTTGAGCAGAACGAATATTTGATGTTTCACCCGTCGCACCAATAATAGGTGATACCGGATTTAAACGGTGACTTATAAATTTTCTACGCGCTTCAAGTGGTTCATCAAATATTTCTGGGATATTGGTTTTAATAATTAAGTCTAAATGGCCTGCTAGATTACTCAGCTCATGATAGGTTGAAAAGTCTGATTTCTTAGACTGCTCCTTTAAGCAACGTACTATTTCTAGTAACCATGAATTTCTTGATTCATCTGTTAAATTTGCTATACCTTGTTTTAAGCGAGATAAATAAAGGTCAATAATGCCATGCCCTGTACGCAAACAAAGACTGATCAAATGACAATGAATATCTAATTTATTAAGCAACAGCTCTATAGCTCTACGGTTTTCATGGTTATCACAACTAGCTTTTAAAGCCTGAAGCACAGCTCCCTGCAAAGGAAAAAGATCTTCCGCTAATTTAGTGTCATGCAATACAGTATAAAAAGTTTCTAATTGGAGGTTTTTATGTAAACTATCACCCTTTATATCTACTGGATTTTGACGTTCAGTATGTGGAAATAAGAATTTTATTAAGGGCTCAAAACGCTCTGTCTCATAGTACGAGCCATACCAACTAATAAATCCTAACTGGCAAGCTGAATAAATATCCACTTGGTCCAAATCTTCCGTATTAAGTCGATAATATGAGGCTTTGCGTTTAATTTCTACACTAAATTCTTTTAGTATCTGTCCTAGATCATGCCCCTCTTCTGAGCAAATAAATTTCGCCCAATTTAACTCCATTAATAAACTAATCACTTGATTTTTTGATGTTAGCGCACGCCTAACTAAATCAGGTGTCGTTAAATTAACATTATCAATGCTTAGCATGCCTATCACTTGTTTTTCTATGGCTCCTCGAAAAAACCACGCAAAAAACGTGTCATTCTTAGGCGGCTGACTATCTTCGGTATCGCCCTCCTCACCTTCTTTAAATTCACCCTCAGAAATATCACTATCTTTTCTTCTACTTTGCTTCTTATATTCCTCAAAAACCAACATAAATATATGCTTAATATCTGGATAATCAGCTAACTGAGTCGCTATATATTTCTCTAACCACTGATTATAGTGGTCATCTAATTTAGTTTTTATCTCACCGACACTTCTTACTCTACGTACAAAAACAATTTGTTTTTTCCCGTTAGCGAACAGCGCTTCACTAAGGTCATGACATACTGCATCCATTTTAGGATGGGGTAATGTCGTTCCTAAATCTGCATCTTTATAGCTTTCTACTATATGAGCAATGACGTGGCGATCTTTTGCATCACTTTGCACTTTATCTGCCTCATCACCATCAAACTGGATTGGTTCGATTTTAGAAGTTTGAGCATAGCTTTCGAACGATGCCATCATGCCCACCTGATAAGAAGGACTACTATCTTTTCCTCCCATCATTTCACCCACTTTCTTTTGCACGAGCGCTGTTACTAATTTCTGCTCATCTGTTGCTAGAGTGATTTCTGCTTTTCCACCAGACCTATGCTCTTTACGATACATATTACGTGTGTGAGCTATGTCATTTATGGTTAACTCATTTAAGCGTCTAACCATAAAGCATTTTAATTTTTCAACAATAACGAGTTTTTGGTCATTTTTAACGCCTTCTAATAAAGTTGATTTTCCTACTAAATTAAGCTGGTTGTATAGCTGACCAATATCCCTATCATAAGGCGTTGCCGAGAGTAATAAAGCATTTTTTATTCGTTTCTGGTAACCCAACTCATTGCTGTAACCCAATACCCGAGACAATACTCGATTTCTATCACTACTCTCAAAGTCGTGTTTAAAATTATGTGCCTCATCGATAACCACCAAATCAAATGTAGGCAAAATATAATTCAAGGCCTTCGCGTACTGTTCTTTAACCTCTGATTTTACTTCAATAATTCCATCCCACTCATGAGCAGGCAATAAACTCTTTATTTCATTTAATTTTTTTTCTAAAAATAACTTATCGTCACTAAGTGCAATACTAAAGCTATCTTTACCCACAAAAAAATCAGCATAGTAACCTAGCGAAGCCATACGAATTATTTCAGCTACATTTCGACAATTGATGAAAGGTGCGGCTGGTTTGCCTTCAATAGTACGAATTCGATATTGATTTTTTTTAATATTATCTTTAATAAAACTGTTGTATTCACGCCCCCACTTTTCTTGAACATTACGGCTGGGGCAGATGTATAACACCCGCAAAGAAGGGTTAAAATATCTCATCAGTGCTACCACACCTAAGGCTACATAGGTTTTCCCCATTCCTACTTCATCAGCTAAATAGCCTAAGCCAACATCCGAGTCAGCAATCATGTTATGTATCGCAACAGCCCCTTTCAATTGCAGGTCACCTAAATCTGCTAATGAAGGGTTTCCACCCGAAAAATCAATAATTTCTCTGACTGTTGCCAAGTCCAATTTATCCATCAGATCACGTCCTTAACAGCAGACTTTGTATCGTATTGTTTAAAAAACTGGCTTTCAAACCATTCAAAAAATACTTCTTTTTTCGTAAATGAATTTTCTTCCAGTTTTATTGCATCTGTTGATTTTAACAAGCCAATTTCTGTTTCAACTCGTGCCAGCTCCTTAGCAACATTAGGCCGGCCACAAAATTTTTCATCTGCATAAAGCTCTTTCGCTGACAACAGTAATAAATAGGATATTACTGCATTAAATCCCTCTTGGTTTTGTTCGCAACTTATTGTTGTTAATTGAGGGAGACTATCCATACCAGCTCCAGTGAGGTAATAATCCATTTGCGTCCACTCATTATTTTCTGATGCAGATAATAGCCTTACTTTTAATATTCTAAACGCTTGAAATATTTCTGCGTACTCGCAAAAAAATTGTGTGGTAATCATATCGTCATGATCTAACGACATTTCTCCCCCCATACTATTTAACACTAGCTGTTTAACCTGAGTATTAATGAGAAGCATAAGACGTCGTTCAGTAGACATCCCAGCATAAATAGAAAGAATTTGTTCTAATGTTAAATTGGGTAAATCTATTGGCTTATGTGTCCACCCTGTTTGCTGAAGTAAAATTTTATGCTCTAAAAAGGATTCATCAGTTTCAGTATCTTTACCACTGATAAGCACTAAAGAGCCCTGCCCCAATAATTCCTCTAACGCTGATGTATCATTGCTGTAGTTACTTTCTTGATCATTTAGCAGCCAAGAACTAACAACCATTTTTCCTTCTGCATTTTTAACATTAATTTCGAACTTCATAGTGGGTATAGTGGGTGCTGTATGCCCAGTAAGATTTTTCGTTACCCAGTCAAAAGAAATATGTAGCTCTGGTAGAGCCATTTGATCTTCATTGCCATTATCACTAGGCTCTAGTTCTAATGTTGATTGAAAATGCTCTACTGACTCATCAACGGGGATAGGCTCTAAGAATCGCTCTACATTATCGAGTTTGACCAAAAACCCCGACTCCACGTTGTTATTCATGGCTTTATAGCTAAAGTTGACTGACCCAATAAAGGCCCATGCTTGCGCTTGCTCAATATTATAAAAATGAAATATTTTTGCATGAACATGCCTGAATAAATCTCCCGAAACACCGAGCGATTTAACTATTTTAGAATTCCATTTACCCCACTCAATACTCTTACTTTTATTAATATAGTCATAATACGCTTGTTCACAAAGAGCCGTTCCCTCTTGATCTCTAGGTAACAACATTACAATTTCTTTAACGGCTAGATTTTCAAGAAAATGCATGTGTAATTCATTTTCAGAATTTTCAGCAAAAAAAGGTGAAATAATTTCCAACTTCCAATGATTATTCTTAGCCAGTGTTTCTGCTTTAACTTCATTCAGAAATGCGTAAAATCGGTTGCCGTTAGACAGACCAAAATAGTACATTGGCAGTTCTGTGATATTTCCTTTTAATCCTGATAAGTACGTTTTGATTTTCTCAAGGGCGGATTGTTTGCTTAAGCTACTTCGCCTTGTTAATAAATACTCAACTTCGGTTAATAATTGTTGAATAAATATGGGAGACTGTAACTCATTCACCTCGACCCAATGCTGAACTTCAATATTTTCCCACCAGCCTGAGCGACTTAAATTATTTGAACCTGCGGCCAGAAGCAAATTTCTAGTCTCACCATCTTGCACCAACAAATAAATGTTTTTAGCATGAAAAACACCTCCATTATGTTTAACACCATGACAAAGATATTCCATACTAGGTGATGTTTGAGCGCTTTGTCTGAAAACTGGTAAATCATAAAAAACCTCTAACTCTAAACCTGATTCTCTTAAAGCCTCTCTCACCTGAAAAGTCTTTAGCCTATCGTCGGACGAATAAGGTATGCCACCGCCTAAAAGTAATGGTATTAGATCTAATTCAAAAAAATCAGGCTCAAAGGTAAACGTTGTGAATACCCCTGCTAAAACTTTTCTATTATTGATTTGACTTGATAACTGCTCAGACATGACATATTTATCCATTAGCATTCCCCAGATAAGAGCGCGCTATGGATAAATAGGAGCCAATAAAATAATCGTAGTCCCATTTATTAAGTAATTCTTTAGGATCAGCTAATTTAAAGCCTTCTCTTCTTACTCTCACTCTGAGTTTATGGCCTTGTTCTAACTCCACCCAAGCAGCCCCATTTCGTTGCTTCATAACAAAAGAATTTAAAGCTAAAATATGTGTCACTGCTTGCTGATAGTCATTTTTTTTGAGTGCCGCTAAAATCAATTCAATATGACTTTTCCGTGGGAAACTTGATTCAGGAAGACTTTCAGGTAAATAGGAATAATCATACTGATGCTCTTTTAGTTTGCTAATAAGCTCTTGCACTTCTATGCCATCTTTTACTTGGCAATAATTAAAAATATTATTTATAGCAACTAATACATGCTCTACGTCTTCAATATCATTTAAACATTGCTGTAAATGAGCAGATAAACCCAGTGCTTTAAGTTTGGACAAATAGTCACCCAGATGGCCGCTTTGAGTTTGTTGTGCTTCTTTGTCCTGAAACAGTTGATTGGTTTTAGTCCATAGTTCATTTTGTAATGGATAGCTACCAGCCCCACTCATAAGCGAGGAAACCAACTCGTCTCTCATCAAGGGAGATTGAATAGCTTCCATAAATGATTTAGCTAATACCTTTATTTGTACTTTATCAATAGTATTTGATTTAATTAACTGGATAAATGACTCTTTATTCAATGATTTTTCTATCTCTTGCGCTATTAGGCGACCTTTTTCAGTCACCTTCCTTTCGCTACCTTTGATAAGACCTGTATCGCGCATCGCTGAGGAATATAACCCCCATAACCCATAACTCGCTTGATCACTTAAAATCTGAGATTCACTACCCATACCAATATTAACTGATAACATTCCCTCATTGCGTAATCTTTCGGTCACTCTAGTGACACCCATAATTGCTTTTGATTTGCCGTAACACCGTAAATAGCCTGCAACTTGCTCATAAAGCAAAAATGTTTCCCGCACGGCCTTTTGCTTATCTTCATTATTCACATGAGCATTGAGTTCATTAGCCCAATGAAAACCTAATAAGGCGACAGCAAAATTTTCTATTGAAGAGGTAATAGTTGTTAGATTACCCACGACTTTACGGCCAAAATAACTCCACACCAACTCAAATCCCAGTGGATCCCTTGACCCTTTTGGCTTTGCTCTATCATCTAATAATGAAATAAATGCCATTTAATTACCTATGCTCAATAAATTCAGATTGCCATTAATATTGACTTACTCTTTTAAATTAAATTTTATATTCAAAGCCCCACCCGTAACAGCAAAATGTACCCAACACCCAATCACTGGCTTATTACTCACTGCCTCAACTGCTTCTTTATAAAGCGCCAATTGCCCAGAATATTTCAACGCGACATCATTCCACTCTGCTCTAGATTGAGGATTAGATTTATGATCCACAATAATATAACCCTCATCCGTTTCAACTAAAGCATCAATCCAACCTGTCGCAGTTTGTCCATTGGGTTTTGTATATTCAATCGGATACTCAACATGAATAGCTTTTGCTTTAAGGTGTTCTTCTGCAAACGTCTTAAAACGTGTTGCACAAGTTAATCCATCTTCTGTACTGATATGTTCTGTTACCCCAAAGCTTTGCAATACTTGTTCAGCCAATGCTTTTGGATCTTCTGGATTATTAATTATTTGAGTGGCTATCAGCGCATGTATGGCTTCACCTAAGTTTGCCATATCAGGTGTACCTTTTAAGCTAACTCTTTCGCCCAGCTCTATAGTCTCAACTACTTTTGCATGTTCTAGTGGTGCTACCAATGAGGGTGATAGTTTTGCTCTTAACTTGTCTGTTCCACTTTTAACTGTTTCAAACCAATGCGGCGGCTCTTCTCTTGATCTTGCAATTTCTGGTGTTTCTTTTTGCTCCAATGTTTTAAAAGCGGCAGGAATAGTTTGTTTGCTTTCTGGCAAAGTAGATTCTTTACTAGTTTCTGATTTAGGTAACATCCAATCAGAGCCTAAACAATTTAACCATTCACCTTTATCACTTTTCATTGGCATGATCAGACAATCTCTAGGTCGCGTTAAGCTGACATACAAGAGTCGTTTAGATTCTTCTGTTGCTCTTTCTAATTCTTTCAGACCAAAAGCTGATTCTTCTACCTGATCTTTTAATGTAATACCTGTTGCTTGTTTGCCAAATGGCCATAACCAATATTGTAGCTTTCTGCCTTTTAATGGTTGAGTAATATCTAGGTTTTCATTATCTGCTGCTACTGATAATCCCCATAAATTACTTTTAATAGTGCTATCTAAATCCATAGCTATCACGATAGGCCATTCCAAACCTTTAGCGCCATGATGCGTTAATAATTGTATGGCATCTTTTTCTGTATTCGCTGCTTGCTTATCTTCTTTGTCTTTAGCTAATTGGGTTAACCATAATAATAAACCTGTTACTGTGGCGACTTGACCTGTATTACCGCATTGGCTTTCATAACTTTCTGCAAATGATAAGCATTGTTCAATATTTAACAGGCGTTGCTTAGCTTGTTGTGTATTAGTTTGCCAGCTTAGTATGACTTGACGAATATCCGCTGAGTGTATGGCTTGTGCCATCACTTCTGACGGTGTTAGATATTGGATTCTTTCTCTTTGTTCGGCAAGTGTTTTTAATAAGGGTATATCATCCCCCCATTGGCTTGAGTTTTGTGAGTTCCCCCTCACCCAACCCTCTCCCTCTGGAGAGGGCTTATTAGTTTGCTTACCTATATAATCTAATCTTGATTGTAACCAATCTTCAGGTGCATCACCTTGCGTTAAACTCATAATTTCAGCCGTTGCCAGACTATCTCTAGGGTCTGCTAAATAACGTATAGCAGCCAAGACTAAAGCCGCTTCAGGTGTTCTTAATAATCCTGTTTGACTACGACTGACAGGGATACTAAAAGCTACCAATGCATTGGCTACTTCATTTAAGTTATCATGCGTGCGACACAATATAGCTACATCACCATAGTTTGCTGTTCTTGCTAAGCCAGTCTCTTTATCTATGAGCTGGTATTCACTTTCAATTAACTCCTGAATACCTTTTGCCGTTGCTAATGCCTGTTCACTTTTTTTACCCACTATCTGCCAGTGTTCAACCGCACTGGATTCGGTGATTTTATCACTCCCTTTTTTAGGGTTTAATTCAACGCGTTCTTTTGCTAATGTATTTTCAAAAGCAGGGACAAAGACTTCATTCACATAATTAACTAATTCAGGACGTGATCGCCATGATGTAGTGAGTACATCTGTTTTCCCACCATTAGCATCGAGGTGTTTTAAAATGGCTTGCATTAATTCTGGGTCAGAACCTCTAAAACCATAAATGGCTTGTTTAACATCACCTACCCAAATAACTTGTTTTGCTAATTTTGCCAATCGTAAAAACAAAGCTAACTGGATTGGACTGGTATCCTGAAATTCATCGACCATCAACAAATCCAATTCATCTGCTAAAACTTCTTGGACTTGGGTATTATCTAAGGCTTCATATAGCAATTGCTCTTGATCGGTAAAATCAATTAAACCTCTTACTTTTTTGCTGTGTTGAAAATGCGTTAAAGCTTTAGCCGCTATTTCAAAAATACTTTCACAATAGTTTCTTATGTCTTGTTGCAAACGTGAGTGTTTTTCAAAATCAGATGCAACACGTTGCACGGCATCAGAGGCATCGAGACTTTTCTTAGTTGTACTTTCCTTTGATAGTTTGACCCAGTTTGACCAGACTAAACTCTGGTGTTTGATGGGAGCAACAAAGTCTTTTAATAACGCCTGATATTTTAAGGTGCCTTTCGTTGTATCTTCACCCTCATCAATAAATTTAATGGCTGACTCAACGACTGCGTATTCTTACGATAATGAACACCCATTCTTATCATCGTGAACACCTACTTTATTCACGCATTGGGTTGGGTGTATTTTTACCCTAAGTGTTCACCATCCGTCAATTCTGATTGTATTTTTCGCA